>ERZ772993.77-NODE-77-length-50838-cov-7.238564_pt1 | contig 50838 bp, 48 predicted proteins | sample MGYA00580670_ERZ772993 | MGnify/ENA primary metagenome ERZ772993 (study PRJEB29015, sample SAMEA2737936) | human oral metagenome | biome: human oral; feature: human-associated habitat; material: dental | place: China | collected 2136 ... | reverse complement strand
GGGAACAGTCTCGCATCTGGTTATCGGCAAGGACAAAGGTATGATGATGCTATCGCCCTGTACAAAGATACCCGAGCTTACTATGCGAAGAAATTCGGAATGCTGCATCCTAACACTCTCGTTACCCAGAACGATCTTGCAGACACTTACCAAGCGGCGGCTAGGTTCGACGAGGCGATCGCCCTGCATGGGCAGACTCTTGATGACCGGCTGCGTGTTCTGGGACCTGACCATCCCCACACCCTCGCTTCCCGCGATAACCTCGCAGGAGCATACTATGCAGCGGGTCGTTTTAGCGACGCGATCGCTCTGTACAAGGAGGCGGTTGCCGAACGTTTGCGTGTCCTGGGGCCTGACCACCCCAGCACACTTACCTCCCGCAACAACCTCGCAAGTGCCTACCAGGCGGTGGGCTGTCTCGATGATGCCATCCCCCTGTTGGAGGAGGTGTTCATCGACAGTGTGCGTGTGCTGGGACCCGACCACCCCAGCACACTCGCCTCCCGCAACAACCTCGCAGGAGCCTACTATGCAGCGGGCCGCCTCAACGAGACAATCGCACTGTACGAGGACGTACTCGCCCAGTGTGTGCGAGTCCTAGGCTCCGACCACCCCAGCACACTCGCCTCCCGCCGCAACCTCGAAGTCGCGAGGCGCGCCTGCGAGTCGGGCGGCGCCTCGGCCGCTGAAGCGGGGGAGGCGTGACAACCGCGTTCCCGTCGGACTAAACGGCCGCGGCCTTGGGCGGAGTCGCCGTCGGCTGATTGCACGGCTGACCGCAGTCCGCGCCTTGTGGAGCAACCCCGCGCCCGCCTCGTGAACCCGGGAGCCGCCTCGTGGACGCAGTTGTCCGCGCCCCGCAGGGCGTTCCCTCAACGCGCCCAAGCCGTGCCGCGCTGCCGCGGTGCCCTCCCGAGCGCAGGGACCGCCCACCCGTCGTCCGTGTCGGCGACGAGGCGCGGCGCAGGCCCCGTCGGGCGCCCGCGCGCCGCTCACACGATGTTGAGGGTGACCGTCGACTCCCTCTTCAGCACGGTTCCCGCTGCGGGGTCCGTCGAGCGGACGGTGCCGAAGAACCCGCCGAGGATGTTGTTCTCCTCGACCTTGAAGCCGGCCTCCTCCAGGACGCGGCGGGCCTCGTCGCGCTGCTTGCCCTGCACGTCGGGAACCGGGACCTTCTCGGGCCCCTTCGACACGACGTAGTCGACCGCGTCCTTGCGGTGCAGCACCGTGGAAGGCGCGGGTTGCTGTGAGATGACGTCGCCCGCGGCCACAGTGTCCGAGTACGCTTCGGTGGGCTTGGCCACCAGGCCGAGCTCCTCGAGCCGCTGCTTCGCCGCGTCCCCCTTCTGGCCGACCAGGTCGGGCACGGGGATCGGCTCCTTGCCCTTGGAGACCGACAGGTCGACGGTGGTGTCGTGGACCAGGCTCGCGCCCGGCTCGGAGCCCTGCGTGATGACCCGGCCCTCCTCGACGTCTTCGGAGTAGTCGTAGGTGATGGTCCCGGGCTGCAGGCCCGCCGCGGTGAGCGCCTCGGTGGCCTCGTCCTTGGTCTTGCCCGTCACGGCGGGCACCACCCGCATGTCCACGCCCTTGGAGACGAAGACGTGGACATCGCCGCGCTTGTGGACGCGCGTGCCGCTGGCCGGGTCGGAGCGCACCACCAGTCCGGCGGCGACCGTGTCGGAGAACTCCTCCTCGACGACGACCCCCAGCCCCGCCCCCTCGAGGTCGGCGCGGACGGAGCCCAGGTCCCGCCCGTCGGTGGTGGGCATCGCGATGTACGAGCCGGGGCCGTACTCGGTCCACCACCAGCCGCCGCCGATCAGGCCCACCACCAGCAGCACGGCGATCGCGCCGATGACGGCGGCGGTCCTGCGGCCGTGGCGCACCACGGCGGGGGGCTCGGGTTTGGCGGGGGCGTCGGCAACCCGCACGGTCGTCTGCGAGGAGGCGGGCAGGACGGCGGTGAGCGCGGGCGCGGACACCACGGCGGTCTTCATGGCCGTCAGCGCCGAGCCCGTCTGCTCCCGTCCGGCCACGTCCGCCCTGCGCGAGGCGAGGTCCGCGGGGAGGGACTCGGCGGCCCTGCGCGCCAGGTCGAGGGCGTGGACGGCGTCGGCGGGCCTGTTCGCCGGGTCGCGCGCCGTGAGGGCGGCGACCAGGTCGTCGACCTCCCGGGGGATCCACGGCTGGGAGGCCGACGGCAGGGGCACGTCGTCGCTGACGTGGTGGGTGGCGATCTGGATGGGGCTCTGGCCCGCCCACGGGACGTCGCCCGTGAGCATCTCGTAGGCCATGATGCCCACGGAGTAGATGTCCGAGCGCGCGTCGGCGCCCCCGCCCCGCGCGATCTCGGGCGCGATGTAGGCCACCGTGCCCAGCATGTTGCCCGTGGAGGACTGGGACGCCTCGGAGGCGGCGCGTGCCAGGCCGAAGTCCGCGACCCGCACCGGCCCCTCGGGGGGCACCAGGATGTTCTCCGGTTTGATGTCGCGGTGGACCACGCCGACCCGGTGGGCCGCGTGGAGGGCCTGGAGGATGTCGCTCACGTAGCGCAGGGTCTGCTCGATGGTGAAGGCCCCCTGCGCGGACAGGAGCGCGCGCAGGTTGGTGCCCTCGATGAGCTCCATGACCAGGAAGCCCTGGCCCGACACGACTCCCTGGTCGTAGACGGCCACGACGCCCGGGTGGTGGATGCGGGCCGCCGCGCGCGCCTCGCGCCTGAAGCGGGCCACGAAGTCCTCGGACTCGGCCAGGTGCGGGTGCATGACCTTGAGGGCCACGAGGCGGTCGAGGCGCTCGTCGCGGGCCACGTAGACGGTCGCCATGCCGCCGCGGGCCAGCCGGGCGGTGACCTGGTAGCGCCCGTCGACCAGGAGGCCGATCATCGGATCGGCCGGGCCTTGGGGCTGGTGAACGTCACTCATTCCCCCGATTCTATGGGAGTTCCCCGCAGCGGGCGCCACCGGGGCGGAGTGTGGCGGGCGTTTGCGGCGCGCGCCTCTTGCCGCAGGTGGGGATGGTGTGTCCGCTCCCACTCGTTCGTTGTGCGACAGGGCACGTCTGCGGGCGCGCGGGGGCGGGTAGGGTAGTGGCATGACTACAGCCCGTGTCCCCTCCGTCATCCCCGCCACCGAGGCGTGCCGCCTGCTCGGCATCGAGGAGCGGCGCCTCAAGCAGCTGATCCGCGACCACGTGCTGTCGGTCGCCGAGGACGAGGCGGGCGCCCGCGGGGTCCCCGCTGAGATGATCGTCAAGGGCCAGAACGGGTGGGTGCCCCTGCCGGACCTGCAGGGCACTCTCACGCTGCTGTCCGACGACGGCTTCACCGCCGACGAGGCGGTGGAGTGGCTGTACGCCCTCCAGGACGAGCTGGGGGAGCGGCCCATCGACGCCCTGGTGGCGGGCCGCCACCGCAGGGTGAACCGGATCGCGTCGGCGCTGGCCTTCTGAAGAGCGCCCGGGCGGCGGGGCCGAGCCCCCGCGACTCCCGCGCCGCCGCTCTGCCCCGCCTGCGCGCGTGCCCGTATGCCCAGGATGGGGCCGCTGCCGCTTGAACTGGTATTCGCGGGTGCTGAAGCTGCGGTATGTGAGGGTGTTTCACCCGGTCCCCGTCGTGATCGACGGTGCGGCTGGCGCTGAAGCTGCGGTATGTGAGGGTGTTTCACCCGCATTGGTGTGCGTGTGGTCCAAAATGCGTCTGAGTCGCGGGCCGTTTCGGGGGTCCTCCGGGTGGTTGGTCCAAAATGCGTCTGAGTTCGCCCGATGTTTCGAGAATTCGCCAAAAGTCGTGAGACTCAGACGCATTTTGGACCACACTGCCCCTGTGCCTCCCGAACGCGGCGGAACTCAGATGTTTTTTGGACCACCTTTGATTGCGCGGTGCTCCCACCACCCTGCGGATTCGGGTGAGTTCCCTAATCGTGCCTAGTTGTATGAGGGGGTGACGTTGTTCGCGGGGGTAGGGACGCGGCTGGCGGGTGGGTTGCTTGCGGCGACGGGCGTTGCCGTGCCAGCGGGTGTTGTTGGCAACCGGCGCGGGTTACCGGCGACGACGGCAGTTACCGTGCCAGTACGGGTTACCGGCGACGACGGACGCCGACGCATGTTATTCGCGCCGGCGCGCACTGTAGCTCCCTTGCGGTGCCAACAACCCCATCACAGTGCCGACACCCCCTCGTGGTGTCAACAACGCGCGCCCGCGCTACGCCGCGCGCCGCGTGATGATGCCGCACAGGCCGACCAGGTCCGCGCGGCCCTGCTCGGAGACCGGCGCTTCGCGCAGGTGCGCGCGCCCCTGATCGACCAGGCTGGTGATGAGCTCCTCGTGGGCGTCGCCGCCGCGGGCGGCGATCACCTGGCGCGCCTCGTCGATGAGGGCGCCGGGCGCGTCCGCCCGGCCCAGCGCCCGGCACAGGACGGCGCGCTCGGAGTCGGTGGCCCGCTGCCACGCCAGGGCCAGCAGCACTGTGCGCTTGCCCTCGCGGATGTCGTCGCCGGAGGGCTTGCCCGTCAGCTCCGGGTCGCCGAAGACGCCGAGGTGGTCGTCGCGGAGCTGGAACGCCATGCCCCACGGAGTGAGAATGCTCTCGATGGCCGCGATGAGGGCGTCGTCCGCGCCCCCGCAGATCGCGCCCAGCGCCGCCGGGTGGACGATCGAGTAGCGCGCCGACTTGCGCACGACCACCTCCATGGCCGCCTCGGTGTCCATGGCCCCGGGATCGCCGGGGTCCAGGGGGGCCTGCTCGGCCGCGACGTCGAGGAACTGCCCCAGGGCGACCTCGGCGTGCATGCGGCTGTAGCGCGCCCACAGCCTCGCCGCGTCCCGGGGGGCGAGGCGGTCGGCCTGGTCGGCCATCGCGGCCTCGGCCCACGAGAAGAGCAGATCCCCGACCAGGATCGCCCCCGCCTCGCCGAAGCGGTCCGGATCGCCCCGCCACGCCCGGTCGCGGTGGAGGGCCGCCAGGGAGACGTGCGGCGTCGGGCGCCCGCGCCTGGTCCGGGCGTGGTCGATGATGTCGTCGTGGGCCAGGGCGCTCGCCTGGTAGAGCTCGAGGGCGGCGGACAGCGGGGCGACGGGCGCCTCGTCGAGCGGGCCGCCGCGGGCCAGGCAGTGGCCGACGTGGGCCAGGATCCCCCGGAACCTCTTGCCGCCCTCGGAGCAGGACCGCGCCAGGGAGGTGAGGGGGGCGCCGCGCTGGGTGGGGGCCAGGTCCCGCGTCATGGCGCCGATGGCGGCCTCGGTGGCCGCGTCGACGGCGGCGCGCAGTGGGATCATGCGGTCTCGCAGGTCGGACATGGGCGCAGTGTATCCCAGGGGAGTGGGTCCGGGGCCACACTGTGGGTCTTTGGTCCTTGTGGGATGCGCTGGCCGGGCCCGGATCCGCCGGGAGAAACACCGGGTGGTCAATTATAATCGAAAGGGCGTGCCGCCAGGAGCGACAGGCGACCCCACCCATCAATGAAAGGGACACGTGTGAGTGCTTCGCGCCCCAGTGAGAGCGAATCCCCTGAAGTGACAGCTGACAAGGCCTCCCAGGCAGCCGCCACGGGGAGGGCTGGTGCCAGGAAGCCCGCGGCCAAGAAGGCGCCCGCCAAGAGGCGGACGGCGAAGTCCGCCGCGAAGCCCGACGAGGCGAAGGCCCCCGCGAAGAAGGCGCCCGCCAAGAAGGCCGCCGCCAAGGCCGACGGCGCCAAGAAGACGGCGAAGAAGGCGTCAGCCAAGGCCGACGGCCCCAAGAAGGCCGTGAGGAAGTCCGACGGGGCGAAGGCCGGGAAGCCCGATGAGGCGAAGGCCCCTGCGAAGAAGGCGTCCGCCAAGAAGAAGGCGAGGAAGTCCACCGCCAAGGCCGATGCCGCCAAGAGCGCCGCCAGGGCCGGGGCCGCGGACGAGCGCGAGGCCGTCGACGAGGAGGAGCTCGAGGAGGGCGTCGTCGTTGACGACTCCGACGAGGGCTTCGACCCCGAGGCCGAACTCGAGGACGCCATCGACACCGACGACGAGGAGGACGAGGAGGAGGAGCCCGAAAAGGACGCGGGCGCCGATCCCGTCAAGGCCACCGACGGCGCCGCCCTGCGCGAGCGCACCCAGGCCGGCATCCATGTCAAAGGCGGTTTCGTGGTCTCCGACTCCGACGAGACCGACGAGCCCGTCCAGCAGGTCACGGTAGCCGGCGCCACGGCCGACCCCGTCAAGGACTACCTCAAGCAGATCGGCAAGGTCTCGCTGCTCAACGCAGCGCAGGAGGTCGACCTGGCCCGGCGCATCGAGGCCGGCCTTTACGCCGAGTACAAGCTCAAGAACCGGGCCGACGAGATGACCTCCAAGGAGCGGCGCGAACTGCACTTCCTGGCGCAGGACGGGCAGCAGGCCAAGAACCACCTGCTCGAGGCCAACCTGCGCCTGGTCGTGTCGCTGGCCAAGCGGTACACGGGGCGCGGCATGCAGTTCCTCGACCTCATCCAGGAGGGCAACCTGGGCCTGATCCGCGCTGTTGAGAAGTTCGACTACACGAAGGGCTACAAGTTCTCCACCTACGCCACGTGGTGGATCCGCCAGGCCATCACCCGCGCCATGGCGGACCAGGCGCGCACCATCCGCATCCCCGTGCACATGGTCGAGGTCATCAACAAACTCGCCCGCGTCCAGCGGCAGATGCTGCAGGACCTGGGGCGCGAACCCACACCGGAGGAGCTCGCCAAGGAGCTTGACATGACCCCGGAGAAGGTCGTCGAAGTGCAGAAGTACGGGCGCGAGCCCATCTCGCTGCACACGCCGCTGGGCGAGGACGGCGACTCGGAGTTCGGCGACCTCATCGAGGACTCCGAGGCGATCGTCCCCGCTGACGCGGTGTCCTTCACACTCCTGCAGGAGCAGCTCCACCACGTCCTCGACACCCTGTCCGAGCGCGAGGCCGGGGTCGTGTCGATGCGCTTCGGCCTGGGGGACGGCCAGCCCAAGACCCTCGACGAGATCGGCAAGGTCTACGGGGTCACCCGTGAGCGCATCCGCCAGATCGAGTCCAAGACCATGTCGAAACTGCGCCACCCCTCGCGCAGCCAGGTCCTGCGCGACTACCTCGACTGACCAAAGGTAATATCGGCCCCGGCGCCCTGCCCCAAGGGAAGGACGCCGGGGCCGATGCCATTCGGACCACATTTAGAGTATTCCCGGTGCCGTTGTGGCGCGCGAAGCCGATCGTGGAGGACGATAGCAGTATGTATGAAGGCGCTTTGACCATGGTTGTGACCGTGTGCATTGTGATCGTCGTCGCCGTCGGCGTCTTCGTGGTGCTCGCGCTATCGCGGCGCAGCGCCGACCAGTGGCAGCGCCGACTGCGCGACCGCAAGGTGGAGCTCCACCTTGAGAGGGAGGACGCCCCGTCCGAGGCGGGGGGCTCGCCCCGGATGACGTCCCTGGACGCCCTGCTCGACTCCGCGTCGACCCCTTCGAACGCGTACTTCAGCGCTGACCGCCTGCCCGGGATCGCCAAGCTCGAGGCCGCGTCTGAGCGGAGGGGCCAGCGCTCCGGGCATTCCTCCGACCAGGACCAGTAGCGCCGGACCCGGCGGGCGGGCGGTCGCCGCGGATCCGAGCGGGTGGCCAGTGGTGCCGACCAGGACCAGTAGCGCCGAGCCCGGCGGGCGGTCACCGCGGACCCGGGGTGTGGGCCGGGGCGCCGATAGGGGATAATGGACGCATGGAGAGTTTCTTGGAGTTCATGCGCAGCCCGATGGCCATGGTCGTGGGCGCGCTGGTCATCGTCCTGCTCTGCGTCCTCATCAGGTTCCTCGTCAAGCGGAACCGCCCCACCGGCAAGGGGTCGGACATGCAGGCGCCGCCCACCGCGCCCGGACCGGACGAAGCGCCCGGCGCCCCCGGCGGCAGCGCCGTCGAACCCGGCGGCCCCCAGGCCCAAGCGCCACCGGCGGCCGACGGCGCAGGATCCGCTCCGCTGCCCGCGGGCGCCGGGGAAAAGGCTGGGGCCCAGGCGGACACCGCGCCGTCCCCCTCTGACGCGCAGGCCCCCGCGCCCGCAGACGGATCCGCTCCTCAGGCCGGGGGCGGCCCCGCAGCCGAGGCGGGGGCGCCGCAGGCCCCCGGGGTCGAGGCCCCCGAGCCCGTCCCCTCGCGCATGCAGCGCCTGCGGGCGCGCCTGGCGGCCTCCGGCGCCCTCGGCCGCGCCATCGTCGACATCCTCTCGCGCGGAGAGCTCAAAGCCGCTGACTGGGAGGAGATCGAGGAGTCCCTCCTCATCGCCGACCTCGGCCTGGAGGCCACCGACCAGCTCATGGAGGCCCTCAAGCGCCGCGTCGCCGTCGAGAAGGTCGGCGACACGGCCGGCATCCGCCGCATCCTGCGCGAGGAACTCCTCGCCCTGGTCGATCCCGCGATGGACCGCTCCCTGCGCCTCGACAAGCCCGAGGCCGACGGGCGCGCCCTGCCCGCCGCCGTCCTCATGGTCGGCGTCAACGGCACCGGCAAGACCACGACCGTCGGCAAACTCGCGCGCGTCCTCGTGGCCGACGGGCGCACGGTGCTGCTGGGCGCGGCCGACACCTTCCGCGCCGCCGCCGCCGACCAGCTGGCCACCTGGGGCCAGCGCGTGGGCGTGGACGTGGTCCGCTCCGAGCGCGAGGGCGCCGACCCCGCCTCGGTCGCCTTCGAGGCCGTCAAGGAGGGCGCCTCGCGGGGCGTGGACGTGGTCGTCGTCGACACGGCCGGGCGCCTGCAGAACAAGTCGACCCTGATGGACGAGCTGGGCAAGATCAAGCGCGTCATGGACAGGCAGGCCCCCGTGGGCGAGGTCCTGCTGGTCCTGGACGCCACCACCGGCCAGAACGGCCTCCAGCAGGCCCTCGTCTTCGCCGAGGCGGTGGGCGTCACCGGCATCGTCCTGACCAAACTCGACGGCTCCGCCAAGGGCGGGATCGTCGTCTCCGTGCAGCGCCAGCTGGGCGTTCCGGTGAAGTTCGTCGGCCTCGGCGAGGGCGCGGACGACCTGGCGCCCTTCGACCCCGAGGGCTTCGTGGACGCCATCGTCAGCGCCTGAGCGCCCCTGAACAGCCGGGGTGGGGTGCTACCCTTGCGCCCAGTACCCCCAACCAACGCCACGCGGGAGATCATAGTGTTCGGAAACCTGCAAGACCGCCTCACCGAGTCCTTCCGTCGGCTGCGCTCACGGGGCGTGCTGACCGAGTCCGACGTCGACCAGGCGGTCTCCGAGATCCGGCGCGCCCTCATCGACGCCGACGTGGCGCTGCCCGTCGTCCGCCAGTTCACCACGCGGGTGCGCGAGAAGGCCTACGGCGCCGCGCGCTCGAAGGCCCTCAACCCGGGCCAGCAGGTCGTCTCCATCGTCCACTCCGAACTGGTGGAGATCCTCGGCGGGCAGACGCGGGAACTGGTTTTCGCCGAGCGCGGGCCGACGGTGTTCATGCTGGCCGGCCTGCAGGGCGCGGGCAAGACCACGCTGGCGGGCAAGCTCGGCAAGTGGCTGCGCGAGGAGGGCAAGACCGTCATGCTGGTCGCCTCCGACCTGCAGCGCCCCAACGCCGTCCAGCAGCTGCAGGTCGTCGGCGAGCGCGCCGGTGTGAAGGTGTGGGCGCCCGAGCCCGGCAACGGGGTGGGCGACCCGGTCGAGGTTGCCCGCTCGGGCGTCGAGTTCGCCCGCCAGAGCGGCATCAACGTCGTCATCGTCGACACCGCCGGCCGCCTCGGCGTCGACCAGGAGATGATGGACCAGGCCATCGCGATCCGCGACGCCGTTGCCCCCCACGAGATCATGTTCGTCCTGGACGCCATGGTCGGCCAGGACGCCGTGTCCACGTCGACGGCCTTCCGCGACGGCGTCGGCTTCACGGGCGTCGTCCTGTCGAAGCTCGACGGCGACGCGCGCGGCGGCGCCGCCCTGTCGGTGCGGGGCGTGACTGGCGCGCCCATCCTCTTCGCCTCCACCGGCGAGGGCCTGGACGACTTCGAGCGCTTCCACGCTGACCGCATGGCGGGGCGCATCCTCGACATGGGCGACGTGCTCACCCTCATCGAGCAGGCCGAGAAGCGCATGGACGCGGAGGAGGCCGAGAAGGTCGCCGCCAAGGCGATGGCGGGGGAGCTCACCCTCGCCGACTTCCTCAACCAGCTCCAGCAGATCAAGAAGCTGGGCTCGATGAAGAAGATGCTCGGGATGATCCCCGGTGCCGCCCAGCTGCGCGACCAGATCGACAACTTCGACGAGAGGGAGGTCTCCCGCGTCGAGGCCATCGTCCGGTCCATGACCCCGGCCGAGCGCGACGACGTGGGGCTGCTCAACGGCTCGCGCCGCGCCCGCATCGCCAAGGGCTCGGGCACCACGGTCTCCGAGGTCAACGGTCTCGTCAAGCGCTTCGAGGCCGCCCGCGACATGATGGGTCAGATGGGCCAGATGGGGGGCGGCGGAGTAACCGGGATGGGCGCCCTGCCCGGGCGCGGGGGCAAGGCCAAGCAGAAGTCCAACGCCCGGGCCGCCAAGGCCAAGCGCGCCAAGGTGAAGAAGAAGGCGCGCTCGGGCAACCCCGCCAAGCGCCGCCAGCAGGAGCTCGAGGCGCTGCTGCCCCAATCGCAGCGCAAACGCCCCGACGCCCCCGGCAGCTCCTTCGGCGCCCCCGCTCCTGCCCCCGAGCCCGAGCCCGCGCGGCGCCCCTCCATGGAGGACCTGCCCGACGACGTCAAGCGCATGCTCGGCCAGCTCGGGGGATGAGACTGTGCTCTGCGCGCCCGGCGGACCGGGAGCGGACGCCCACCGCACCAGAAGGGGGATGACGCCGTGATCTTCGACGGATGGATGCTGATCGTCGCCTCGCCCGGGCAGCGGCCCGAGTGGACCAGGGGCTCCTGGGCCATCGAGGACGGCAGGGTCGCCCGCCTCGGGCGCCCCGGGCGCGCCGACGTGAGGGGGTACGCGGTCCCCGGGATGGTGGACGGCCACTGCCACATCGGGATCACCGACGGCGGCGGCTCCGTGGGCGAAGCCGTCCAGCGCGAGCAGGCGGCCGCGACCCTCGCCTCGGGCGTCACGCTCGCGCGCGACTGCGGGTGCCCGGTGGACAACTCGTGGCTGGCGCGCCAGGGGAGCGGCCCCTCCCTCGACTTCATCCACTGCGGCCGCCACGTCGCCCGCCCCATGCGCTACATCCGCGGACTGGCGGTCGAGGTGGAGGACGAGCGCGACCTGCCGCGCGTCCTGGCCGACCAGGCCGCCCGGTCGGACGGGTGGGTCAAGCTCGTGGGCGACTGGATCGACCGGTCCAAAGGGGCCGATTCCGACTTGGATCCCCTGTGGTCCCTGCCCGTGCTGCGCGACGCGGTGGCCGTGGCCCACGAGGCGGGGGCGCGCGTGGCCGTGCACGCCTTCTCCCACGCCGCCATCGACGACCTCATCGAGGCGGGCGTGGACGACATCGAGCACGGCAGCGGCATCGACGCCGATCAGGCCGACGAGATCGCCCGCAGGTCCATCCTGGTCGCCCCCACGCTCGCCCAGGTCGCCCTCTTCGACTCCTTCGCCGACCAGGCGGGCGCGAAGTACCCCGTCTACGCCGCCACCATGCGCGCCATGCACGAGGAGCGCCGCGAGCACTTCGCGATGCTCGCGGACTCCGGGGTCCGGCTCGTGTCGGGCGTCGACTCGGGGGGCTACCAGAAGCACGGGTCGATCGTCAACGAGTTGGCGCTGTGGCAGGAGGCGGGCATGGATCCCGCCCGCGTGGTCGACACCGCCACCTGGGGCACCAGGGCCGCCCTGGGGCGCCCCGCTCTGACGGAGGGCGGCGCCGCGGACCTGGTGGTCCTGGCCGACGACCCCCGCCAGGACGTGAGCGCCCTGGCCCGCCCCCTCCACGTCTTCGCCGGCGGCCACCACGTGGGTTAGGGGCGGCGCGGAACTGGGACGCGCGGCGGACCCGCGCTGCGGCCGCGCCCGGCGGGGCGGTGACCGATCCCACGGCCCCCGGACTGCGCGCGCCCAGGCGGCCGGCTTGGGCGCGCGGCGCGCGTGTGGCACAATAGTGCGCTGTACCCGGCTTCGCGAGAGCCCTCTCACCTCGCCCAGCCGTGTCCCGGACCGACGCCGGACCCGTGTTCCCACCGGGGAGGGCCGAGGCCCACACCAATCTGAAAGTAGGAGAGACCACTCAAGTGGCAGTTCGAATCCGCCTCAAGCGCATGGGCAAGGTCCACGCCCCCGCCTACCGCGTCGTCGTCGTCGATTCCCGCAAGAAGCGCGACGGCCGTGTCATCGAAGAGATCGGCGTCTACGACGCCCAGCCGGATCCGTCCGTGATCCGCATCGACTCCGAGCGCGCCCAGTACTGGCTCGGCGTCGGCGCCCAGCCCTCCGACCAGGTCCGCAACCTGCTGGTGCTGACCGGCGACATCGCCAAGTTCAACGGCAAGGCCGACGCCGTGTCCCGCGTGCGGGTCTCCGAGGCCGACAAGGCGGCCCAGGCCGCGCAGGCCGTCAAGGACGCCGAGGCCGAGGCTGAGAAGTCCAAGGCCGCGGCCTCCGCGAAGAAGGCCGAGGAAGAGGCCGCCGCGGCCAAAGCCTCCGAGGAAGCAGAGGAAGCCTGAGCATGCTCGCAGACGCGCTTGAGCACCTGGTCAGCGGCATCGTCGACCACCCCGAGGACGTCCAGGTCACCCCGCGCCAGTTGCGGCGCGGCCAGCTCCTGGAGGTCCGGGTCAACCCCGAGGACCTCGGGCGCGTCATCGGACGCGGGGGGCGCACCGCGCGCGCCCTGCGCACCGTGATGGGCGCTCTGTCGACGCGGGGCTCGGTCCGGGTCGACGTCGTCGACACCGACCGCGAGTAGGCCGTCGCAGTGTGGGGACCCGGGCGCCCGCCCGGGTCCCTTCCCGTACCCGCGCAGTCCCCAACCCACCCAGGAGGAGAACCCATGCTCATGACCGCGGCGATCATCGGGCCCGCGCACGGCCTGAAAGGGGAGGTCGTCCTCGACGTGCGCTCCGACGACCCGGCGGTCCTCGCCCCCGGGGCGTCCCTGGTCCTGTCAGGATCCGGGTCCGGGGTCGTCGTGGAATCGACGCGCGTCCACAAGGGCAGGGTGCTGGCCCGCCTCGGCGGCGTGGGCACCCGGGAGGAGGCCGAGGCCCTGCGGGGGGCGGCGCTGCTGGTCGCCCCCCACGACGAGGAGGACGCGTGGTACCCCCACCAGCTCAAGGGCCTGCGTGCGGAGGACCCGCAGGGCCGCCCCCTCGGCTCCGTGAGCGGGCTGCGGCCCGGCGGCGCCCAGGACCTGCTCCTCGTCGGCACCGAGCGGGGGGAGGTCATGGTGCCCTTCGTGCGCCAGCTCGTCCCCACCGTCGACGTCGAGGGCGGCCGCGTCGTCATCGACCCGCCCCCTGGGCTCTTCGACGACGGCGCCGACGACTCCGGCAGGGGCGCCTGACCGTGCGCTTCGACCTGGTCTCCATCTTCCCCCAGTACTTCGACTCGCTGTCCCTGTCGCTGCTGGGACGCGCCGACCGCTCCGGCCTCGTCTCCGTGCGCGCCCACGACCTGCGCGACTGGGCCCACGGCGCCCACCGCAGCGTCGACGACGCCCCTTACGGCGGGGGAGCGGGCATGGTCATGCTCCCCGGGGTGTGGTGCGCGGCCCTCGACGAGATCCTGGGGGCGTCCTGCGGCCCCGTCCTGGCGGTGCCGACCCCTTCGGGGACGCCCCTGACCCAGCGCCTCGTGGGGGAACTGGCGCGCGCCGACCACATCGTCGTCGCCTGCGGGCGCTACGAGGGCATCGACCAGCGCGTCGCCGACCACTACCGGGAGCAGGGGCTGCGGGTCCTGGAGTACTCGATCGGCGACTACGTCCTCAATGGCGGGGAGGCAGCGGCCGCGGTCCTCGTCGAAGCGGTGGCCCGCCTCGTCGAGGGCTTCATGGGCAACCCCGACTCCCTGGCCGAGGAGTCCCACGGGGACGGCGGCCTCCTGGAGTACCCCGCCTACACCAAGCCCCGCAGCTTCCGTGGGCTCGACGTGCCCGACGTGCTGCTCTCCGGCGATCACGGCGCCATCAGGCGGTGGAGGCGCGACCAAAGCCTTCTGAGGACCGCGCAGCGCCGGCCCGACCTGATCGACGCGCTGGACCCCGCCGGCCTCGACGCCCAGGACCGCGAGGCGCTGGCCTCGTGCGGCGTCGTCTTCGCCCCCGGGCCCACCCGGGTCCGCTACCTGCCGGGGGAGCGGGCGGACGCGGCCGAGCTCGCCGCTTTCGCCGCCAGGACCTTCCCCATGGCCGTGCCGCCCCAGATCCCCGCCGAGGACGTGGCCCGCTTCATCCGCGAGGAGCTGGACGAGGCGTCCTTCCGCGACCACCTGGCGGGCCCGGGCACGCGCGTCCTCATCGCGCGCGCCCAGGGGGGCGAGGGCGGCTCGCCGATCCTGGGGTACACGCTCACGGTCCTGGGCCACCCCGGCCAGATGCCCGAGGGCAACGGCGCGGTGCCGCTCGACGGCGGCGCCGCCTACCTGTCGAAGTGCTACACGGACGCCGTGGCGCACGGCAGCGGACTGGCCGGGGCGCTGCTGGAGAAGGCCGTGGCGGACGCCCGCGCCCACGGCGCCACCCAGATCGTGCTCGCCACCCACATCCGCAACACGCGCGCCCAGCGCTTCTACAAGCGGCACGGCTTCAAGAAATCGGGGCGGCGCGCCTTCCGGGTCGGCTCCGCCGCGCCCACCGACGACGTCATGGTGCGCCCCGCCGACCGCTGAGGCGCGGGCCGCGTTCGCCGCCGTGGTCCCAGGGCGCGGCGGGCGGGCCAGGCAGGGCCCCGAGGCCGGGCCCACGGGGGCTCCCCCCCCGGGGCGGAGTGGGCGAACTCACTGGCGGGCCCGCCGCCCCGGACCCCTTCGACTACCGGGGGGCGGTGCGCGTGTGGCACACTATAACGTCGGCCGTGCGCGGCCCATCCTGCCGCAGGGGGAGGCCCGGGCGCACCGCCGGCACACGGAACGCGGGCCGCACGGCCCGCCGGATCCGGCGCGCGTGACCTGCGGCGGGCGCGCCTAGGAGAACAAATGCAGAAGCTGGACGCCGTAGACGCGGCATCCCTGCGCGACGACATCCCCCCGTTCCGGGCGGGCGACACCGTCAAGGTGCACGTCAAGGTCGTCGAGGGCAACCGCTCCCGAATCCAGGTCTTCCAGGGCGTCGTCATCGCCCGACGCGGCCATGGCGTGTCCTCCACGTTCACGGTGCGCAAAATGTCCTTCGGCGTGGGTGTCGAGCGCACCTTCCCGGTCCACGCGCCCACGATCGACCGCATCGAGGTCGTCACCAAGGGCGACGTGCGCCGCGCGAAGCTCTACTACCTGCGCAAGCGCCACGGCAAGGCCGCGAAGATCAAGGAGCACCGCTCGGGCAAGTCCGAGTGAGGGCCCCAGGAGGAACCGGGCGCCCCGCGGGGGCGGACCGGCTCTGAGGAAAGGCCCGGACGGGGCCCGGCACCCGGCAGGGGAGCCGGGCCCCGTCTTATGCTAGACCTGCACCGACTCCGATCCGAGGCGAGGAGACGCCATGTCAGAGGCCACAGAACCACCGAGTGCCCCCCGGCACCTGCCCTCGCTCAAGGACCGCGACCGCGCGGAGGCCGAGGCCAGGCGCAACCCCGTCGTGTGGCTGCGGGAGATCGCCGTCATCCTGGTGATCGCCCTGATCATCTCCTCCCTGCTGCGCGCCTTCGTCGTCCAGGTGTTCTGGATCCCCTCCCCGTCGATGCGGGGCACGCTCGTGGAGAACGACAGGATCGCGGTGTCGCGCATCGCCGCCCTCACCGGCAACATCAAACGCGGCGACGTCGTCGTCTTCGACGACACCCTGGGGTGGCTGGGCAGCGGAGGCGACTCCTCGGGCTCGGTCCTGCGCAGCATCGGGGAGTTCACGGGCTTCGTCCCCGCCGGCGGCGAGCAGACCCTGGTCAAACGCGTCATCGGGATCGGCGGGGACCGCGTGAAGTGCTGCTCCACGGACGGCAAGGTCATGATCAACGGCGTCGAGATCTCCGAGACGTACATCGCCGAGGGCCAAGCCGCCTCGACGATCCCCTTCGACGTCACAGTGCCGGAGGGCCACCTGTGGGTCATGGGGGACAACAGGGGCAACTCCGCGGACTCCCGCTACCACATGGGGGAGGGGCAGTCCCCCTTCGTGCCGCAGAAATCGGTGGTCGGCACCGTCTGGGCGATCATCTGGCCCGTGAGCAGGTGGACGACCGACATCGGGCACAGGGAAGTGTTCGCCGTAGTCCCCGACCCCCAGTGAGCGCCCCCAGCGCCTCGGCGCTCTTCGAGCAGTCCCTGGCCGACCAATTCGGCGTCGTCGCCGGCGTCGACGAGGTGGGCCGCGGCTCCCTGGCCGGCCCCGTCGCAGTCGGCGTCGCCCTCACATCCCCGGGCGCCGCCGACCCGCCCGCCGGCCTGGCCGACTCCAAGGCGCTCACCGCCAAGAGGAGGGAGGCCCTGGCCCCGGCCGTGCGCCAGTGGGCGCTCGACTGCGCGGTCGGGTGGGCGGGCCCCGACGAGATCGACCAGTGGGGGATCATCGCCGCCCTCAGGCTCGCCGGGCTGAGGGCCCTCGACGAACTCGCCGGACGGGGGCGCGTCCCCGGCGCGGTGGTGCTCGACGGCTCCCACAACTGGCTCGCCATGCCCGACGACCTGCTCAGCGGCCTCGGCGGGCCCGACTACCCGCCGCCTTGCCCGGCGCCCATCCGCACCCGCGTCAAGGCCGACGCGTCGTGCGCGGTCGTCGCCGCGGCCTCGGTGATCGCCAAGGTCGAGCGCGACCGCCTCATGGCGGAGCTCGACGACCCAGGCTACGAGTGGTCCCGCAACAAGGGGTACGCGTCGGCGGCGCACATCGCCGCCCTCGCAGAACTCGGGCCCAGCGCCCACCACAGGCGCAGTTGGAAACTGCCCGCACGGGCCAGCGAGTGAGGAGTCCGCTGGGCCGCCGCCGCGCAGCCGTGCGGAACCGCCCGTGCGCGGAAGCGAGGGTGGGCCGCCCGCGCGCGAAAGTGAGCCGCGCCGGGCCTCGCTCTGCGCGGCAGGGGCCCCTGCGGGCATCATGGGTGTGTGAGTGAGGAAATCGAAGGATACGAGAACTCCCTGGAGCTGGAGCTCTTCAAGGAGTACCGCGACGTCATCGGACTGTTCAAGTACGTCGTGGAGACAGAACGGCGTTTCTACCTGTGCAACCAGGTGGACGTCCAGGCGCGCCCAGTGGGCTCCGACGTCTTCTTCGAGTTGGCGCTGACCGACGCGTGGGTGTGGGACATCTACCGCTCCAGCCGCTTCGTCCGCTCCGTGCGCGTCATCACCTACAAGGACATCAACGTCGAGGAGCTGTCCAAACCGGAACTGTCCATCCCCTCGTCCTGAACCGCGCCCGGTCCGCCTCCGTCCACAGGCCCCTCCGCCCGCCCGCCCCCGTCCACAGGGGGCGGGCGCCGTTTTGAAGGCGCTGTGCGCCCCGCGCGACAGTGGAGGCGGAGGTAATGACATGTCCGCACGCACGAACCGCCTCGGAGCCCGGGGCGAAGACACGGCCGCCGCATTCCTCGAGGAGAACGGCGCCACCATACTCACCCGCAACTGGCGCGACGGCAGGCGCGGCGAGATCGACATCGTCGCGGGCGTCCCCCGAGGCCCCCGGCCCGGCGTTGCCGTCGTCGAAGTGCGCACCCGTGTGGGCAACCAGCGCGGCAGCGCCCTGGAGTCCGTCGACTCCCGCAAGATCGCCAGGCTCCGCGCACTGGCCGGCGCCTGGCGCAGGGCCAACCCCGGCCAGCCGGGGGAGCTGCGCATCGACGTGGTGGCCATCACCATCGACCCCGGGCGGGCGCGCGAACTGGGGGAACGCCTCGCTTCGTGCGCCGACCTGCGCCAGGCGGGGGCCCGCGTCGAGTGGATCCGGGGCGTGGCATGAGCGCCGCCACGCGGCTCGCCCGCACCCACTCGGTGAGCCTGGTCGGCCTCGAGGGCCGCCTCGTGCGCGTGGAGACCCAAGTCGGCCGCGGACTCGTGCAATTCGTCATCGTGGGACTGCCCGACGCCTCAGTGCGCGAGTCCAAGGACCGCGTCCGCTCCGCCCTGGAGAGCTGCGGCCTGGAGGTCCTCGACTCCCGCGTCACCGTCAACCTGTCGCCCGCCGGACTGCACAAATCCGGCTCCGGCTTCGACCTGGCGATCGCGGCCTCCGTCCTGCTGGCCGCGGGCAGGGTCGGCCCCACCTCCTTCGACGGCGCCGTCATCATCGGCGAACTCGCCCTCGACGGCTCGCTGCAGCCGGTGCGGGGCGTCCTGCCCGCCGTCCTGGCCGCCCGGGGCCAGGGGATCACCCGCGCCATCGTCCCCGCCGCGAACGCCGCCGAGGCATCCCTGGTGGGCGGAGTGGAAACGGCCGCGTTCGCGCACCTGGCGGAACTCGTGCGATGGGCGGGCGGCAACGCCCAAACGCCCGTCAGCATCGGCGGCGCCCTCCCCGACGCGCCCGAGCCGGAGCCCGCCACCAGCGGCCCGCACGTCGACATGGCCGACGTGCGGGGCCAGCACGACGCCGTCGAGGCCCTCACCGTCGCGGGAGCGGGCGGACACCACGTGTTCCTCCTGGGCGAGCCGGGCTCCGGCAAGACCATGCTCGCCTCCCGCATGCACACCATCCTGCCCGACCTCGACGACGACACCGCCCTGGTCGCCACCTCCGTCCACTCCCTGGCCGGCACACTGCGCGACGGCGAGGCCCTGGTGCGCCGCCCGCCCATCCTCACCCCGCACCACTCGGCCACCATGGCCGCCCTCGTCGGCGGAGGGCACGCCCGCATCACCCCGGGCGCCGCCTCCCTGGCGCACGGGGGAGTCCTCTTCCTCGATGAGGCCGCGCAATTCCAGCCCTCCGTCCTCGACGCCCTGCGCGAGCCCCTGGAGAACGGGGAGGTCCACATCCACCGCGCCGGCCTGCACGCCCGCCTGCCCGCCCGCTTCCAACTGCTGCTGGCGGCCAACCCCTGCCCCTGCGGCGGCGGGCGCCAGGGGAGGTCGTGCACATGCAGCGCCCAGGCCCGCATGCGCTACCTCGCGCGCCTGTCCGGCCCGCTCCTGGACAGGATCGACATCACAGTCCGGGTCGACACCCCCACCAGGGCGGACCTCGCCCGGGGGCCCTCCCCGTCCTCGGCGCGCCTGCGCGAGCGCGTCGCCGAGGCCAGGAGCCGGTGCGCCCGCCGCCTCGCCGGAACCCCGTGGACCCTCAACGCCCAGGTCCCCGGCCGGTGGATCCGCGCCTCCAGCGGCATCGACCCCCGGATGGTGGCCGACCTGGACAGAGCGGTCGAATCGGGCGTCTTCTCGATGCGGGGGGCCGACAGGGTCCTGCGCCTCATGTGGACGACCGCCGACCTCAACGGCGCCGCCCGACCGGGAGAAGTGGAGCGCGGCCTGGCGATATGGCTCAGGAAAGGAGACAACCCCAATGATTGACGACACGCACTACAGCGCCGCCTGGTGGACCACCGTGGTCGAGCCCGGGGACGCCGACGTCCACGCACTGCGCGCCGCCCTGGGCGACGAGGAGGCCCGGCGCTGGGCGCGCGCTTCCGCCCCCTCCCCGCTGCCGCCCGCCCTCGCAGGCCACGACTGGGAGGCGGCGTGGGGCAGATGGCACCCCCGCACCGCCGCGGACGCCCTCGACGCCGAGCTGGAGCGCGCCGACAGGATCGGCGCCGCGTTCCTCACCCCCTCCGACCCGCAGTGGCCCGAGGGCATGGCGGACCTCGGCCCCCGCGCCCCGGTCGGCCTGTGGGCGCGCGGACGGCTCGATCCGCGCGGATCCGCCACGCGGGCCTCCATCTCCATCGTCGGCGCGCGCGCGTGCACCCGCGAAGGGCAGAACGAGGCGGCCAACATGGCGTGCGCCCTGACGGAGAAGGGCTACCGCACCGTCTCAGGCGGGGCCTACGGCATCGACATCGCCGTGCACCGCGGCGCCCTCGCCGCCCCCGGCCCCACGACCGTCGTATTCGCCGGGGGAGTCGGGGCGCCCTACCCGCGCGCCCACGCCGAGGACTTCCGCGCCGTCATGGACGCCGGGGGCGCCGTCGTCTCCGAGGCCCCGCCGTCGTGGCGCCCCGCGAAATGGCGCTTCCTCGCGCGCAACCGGCTCATAGCCGCCTGGTCGGGCTCCACCGTCGTCGTCGAGGCCGGGATGCGCTCGGGAGCCCTGTCCACCGCGCGCGCCGCCATGGAACTGGGCAGGAACGTGGGCGCGGTCCCCGGCTCCGTCCGGGCGCCCATGTCAGCGGGCGCCCTGGCCCTCATCCGCAACGGCGCCACACTGGTGCGCGATGCCGCGGACGTCGAGGAGATGCACGCGCCCATCGGCTCGTGCGCGCCCGAGCCCCTCTTCGGCGCCCCCGTGGAGGAGGACCGGGGGGCCGACGCCCTCGCCCCCGCCCAACGGCGCGTCTGGGAGGCCCTGCCCGCCAGGTCGCGCGCCCGCCTCGGCGCTGTCGTCACCGCCTCGGGGCTCTCCGAGCGCGACGTGCTCGTGGCGCTCGCGGGACTCGAACTGGCGGGCATGGTCTCCTCCGACACCACGGGCTGGAAGCGGATGCCAGCGGTGGCGCGCCGGTAGGATCGCCCCATGACGACGTCGGTCCTCGACCAGTGGGGCGCCCACCTGCGCCACAGCCGGGGCGCCTCCGCCCACACGGTGCGCGCCTACACGGCGGACCTGGCGGCGTTCCTCGCCTTCACGGGGACCGACCCCGCCGACCCGGGCGCGGCCTCGGCCCTGACCCTCAGGGCCGCTCGCGCGTGGCTGGCGGACTCCGTGGCCCGGGGCGCCGCCCGCTCCACCGTCTCGCGCCACGTCGCGGCGCTGCGCAACTTCTCCGCGTGGGCGCACCGGGAGGGGCTGGCGCCCACGGACGCGGCGGCGGCCCTCGCCTCGGCGCGGGCGGACCAGCGGCTGCCCCGCGTCGTCGACCAGGACGAGGCGGCGGCCCTGCTGGAGTGCGCGCGCTCGAGGGCGAGCGCCGACGACCCCGTCTCCGTCCGCGACTGGGCGATCCTGGAGCTCATCTACGCCACGGGGATCCGGGTCTCCGAGGCGTGCTCCCTCACCACGTCTTCCATCGACCCCGCCGCCCTCACCGTCCGGGTGCTCGGCAAAGGCGACAAGGAGCGCACGGTCCCCTTCGGCGTCCCCGCCCGCAACGCCCTCGACCAGTGGACGGTGCGCGCCCGCCCCTCGCTGGCGGTGGGGACGGACGCCCTCTTCGTCGGGGCCAAGGGCGGGCCGATCGACCCCCGCGTCGTGCGCGCGATGATCCACAGGATGTGCGCCAGGGCCGGGGTGCGAGACATCGCCCCCCACGGGTTGCGCCACAGCGCCGCCACGCACCTGCTGCAGGGCGGAGCGGACCTGCGGGCGGTCCAGGAGATCCTGGGGCACTCCTCGCTCGCGACGACCCAGCGGTACACGCACGTGGACGCGGGCAGGCTCAGCGACGTGTACCGCAGGGCGCACCCGCGCGCGTAGGGGGCGGTGGCCGCAGGATCGCGTTGACCGCAGGAGTGTGGTGCCTGATCACGTCCGCTCGGCTCATGGAGGCGATGGGTTCGACTTTGAGGATGCAACGGGTGAAGAAGATCCCGGCGATGATGGAGGCCAGAGCGGCCGCGTGCTTGCTGGCGTTCGCGCCGCCGATGACGGCGGCGAGGCGGGCGACCATCTCGGTCTGCAGATATTCCCGGAATATTCGTTGCGCCGCCGGCGAGGCGAGGCCGTCGCCGATGAGTTGGGCGAGCCCTTCCCGGTAGTCGGGCCGGTCCCAGGTGGTGAGGGCGGCTTCCAGCAGTGCGCGGCCCAGCTGGTCCCTGAGCACCCGGTCGGAGATGACGTCCAGCACCTCGGCGGGGGTGAGGCTGAGCTCAGCGATTGCCTTGAACAGGCCCTCCTTGGAGCCGAAGTAGTAGCTGACCAAGGCGTGGTCCACGTCCGCGTCGCGGGCGATCGACCGCAGGGACGTCCTGGCGTAGCCGTGTTCGGCGAAGCGCGCCTGGGCCGCTCTGAGGATGCGGTCCTTGCTATCGGTCGGTCGTGCGGGACGCCCCGGTCGTTTATTCACCACAGTTGAAATGATGCCATACCCGGGACCTCAATAGACGCCATGACGAACATCGCTGTGTCCTTCCAGAAGTTGCGGATGGAGTTCCGCCGACCGGGCCGACCGCCCGTGGTCGCCTTGGATTCGCTGGACCTAGAGGTTGTCCGCGGCCAGATCCTCGGTCTGCTGGGACCGAATGGATCAGGTAAGACCACCAGTGTGAACCTGTTGTGCGGCCTGTTGCGGCCGACATCGGGGACCGTGGTCTGCGAGGGGATCGACGTCCGCAGCGACGTGACCGGAGTGCGCTCGCGGTTGGGCGTCGTTCCGCAGGAGACCGCCCTGTACGACGACCTGACCGCCGATGAGAACCTCTCCTTCCACGCCCGCCTGTATGGAGTGCCCCGCGCCAAGCGGAAGGCCCGTATCGACGAGCTCCTCGACCTGGTGGGCCTCAGTGGGCGCCGAGGCGATCGGGTCGGCACCTACTCCGGCGGGATGCAACGCCGCCTCGCCCTGGCGCGGGCCCTGTTGACCCGCCCGACCGTGGTCGTCCTGGATGAGCCGACCCTGGGCGTGGACGTGCAGTCGCGCGCGGCGCTCTGGGAACGAGTGCGCCAGATCGCCGACGAGGGCGGTACGGTCCTGCTGACGACCAACTACATGGAGGAGGCCCAGGCGCTGGCCGACCAGCTGGCCGTCCTCGACCACGGGGAACTCGTCGTGACGGGGACTCCCGAGGAACTGCGCGGGGCGCTCGGCCAGACGTTCATCGACGTCCGCTCCTCCCATCCCCCGAGCGAAACCGGTCTGCGAGCCGTGCCGGGGGTCCGCGAAGTCACTTGGCGCGACGGGATCGCGTCGATCGCCGCGGACGGCGGTCCGGCGACCGTCCGTGGAATCCTGGACTGGTTCGCCGACCACGACGCGGACGCCGTGCTCGCCGGAGTGCGCCGCCCCGACCTCAACGACGTCTTCCTGGCCTTGACCGGAAAGGCCCTGCGCGACGGGGGCGCCTCATGAGCCGGCTGGAGCCCGTATGGGCGATCGCGGTCAAGGACTGGACGCGGTTCATCCGGCAACCGTTCCTGCTGGTGATCAGTGTGGTCATCCCATTGGTGTTCATCTTCTTCTACTCGCTCGTCATCCCGGTCAGCAACAACAACCCGGTCATGGTCGCCGACTCCGACGGCGGCCCCGCCGCAGCCCGGCTCGTCGAGACACTGCGCGCCGTCCACAGTGAAGAGGGCCCCTACTACGACGTGATCACCACCGACCCCAGCGCCGCCCTGAGCGCGTTCGGCGAGCAGCGCGCCCTGGCCGTCATCGTCATCCCCGACGGCTTCTCCGAGGCCGCCGAGGCGGGCAACGCCGCCGTCGAGCTGCGGCTGAACAACATCAACTCCGACTACTCCAAGAACCTGCGCCTGCGCCTCGACCACGCCGTCCGCGCTTTGAACGAGGAGTTGGCCGGACCGGTGATGACCGTCGAGGAGACCCGTTGGCTGCCCCACGACCCCACCATGCTGGGCTACATCTCCACCAGTCTGCTGCTGTTCGGCTGCCTGTACGCCGCCATGGTCAACACCGGCCTGCAGGTCGCCGCTGAATGGAACGACCGCACCGTGAAGAACCTGCTGCTCGCCCCAGCGGGGCGCGGCGCACTCGTCGCGGGCAAGATCCTGGCAGGGCTCGGGCAGAGCCTCGTGTCGCTGTGCCTGGTCCTGGCCGTCCTGGTGGTCGGCTTCGGCTTCAAGCCCACCGGCGATCTGCTCGGCATGGTCGGCATCGTCGTCGCGACCCTGCTCATGGGATCCGGCATCGGGGCGGCATTCGGTGTCGCCTCGAAGAAGTCCCTCGCCACAGCGTCCGCGCTCATCGCACTGGCGATCGCGTTCTTCCTCGTCTCCGGCAACGAGGAATCCATGCGGGGCCTGGCCTGGGGGCAACCGATCACCGCGCTGTGGCAGCTCTCCCGGGCGCTCCCCACCACGTACGCCTTCATGTCCGCCCGCAGTATCCTCCTCACCGGCGACACCTCGGACTTGGCCGTGAACCTCACCATCGTGCTGGCCTCAACGGCAGTGATCTTCGCGGCCGCGGCCGGGTTGCTGCGCCGCGCCCTCTCCCACCTGAACGGAGGCCAATGATGCACCTCGACCGCATCAATGCCATCATCGCGAAGAACATGCGCCAATGGTCCCGCGATAAGCAAGCCCTGGCGGGCCCCATGCTGATCCCGCTCGTGCTCATGTTCCTCTGCGGCGTCCTGTTCGGATTCGGCGGCGACGAGTGGAACATCGCACTGGTCAACCGCGGCACCGGTCCGCATGCGACCGCGTTCGAGACCGTGGTACGTGGACTGCGCGGCAACATCAGCCCCTACTTCCGCGTCGTCACCACCGACCCAGTAGAGGCCGACCGGCTCGTCACCGAAGGCCGCCTGCACATGGCGCTCACCATCCCCGACGACTTCGACCAGGTGATCGAGGCCGGTGGCGTGCCGACGCTGGAGACGCACGTTTACAACATCAACACCGACATGATGAAGAACGCGCGCCTACGGCTCGACCGCGCCATCCAGGACTACGCCGCCGCCCATGCCGAGGGCCTGGCGCCGATCACCGTCACTCAAACCACCACCCGCCCTGACGACGTGTGGCGACGGACCTTCATCGCCAACAGCGCTGTCATCCTCGCCATCATGGTCGGGGCCGCGCTCAATGCGGCGATCATGGTCGCTCGCGAATGGGAGCGCAGAACCACCAAAGAGATCCGACTCGCGCCGCGGCCGTTGGCCGACTTGACCACTGGCACCCTGCTGGCCGGGATCATCACCGGTGCGATCAACCCCGTGGTGACCCTGATGGTGGCGGTCACCGTGTTCGGGGTCCGTATCCCGCTGGGAAGGCTGCCCGTCCTGCTGTCCGTCGCCGGGCTGGTGTCAGTCGCCTGCGCCGGCATCGGTGTCGCAGTCGGAGCGTGGCTGCGCGACTACCGGACCATTCAACCGCTGCTCATGGTGACATTCGCCGGCTCGTTCTTCGCTTCCGGCGGGTTCTCGTCAGTGGCGACCCTGCCCCGCCCGGTCCAGGTGTTCGACCGGTTCTGGCCCCCTGCGGCGGTGTTCGAGAACCTCCAGGCCTGGACCTGGATGGCCGACCCGCCATCGCCGGCGCCGATGGTGCTCGCTTCCGGTGTCGCCGCGGTGCTCGGCGTGGGCATCGGCGCCTGGGCGCTCCACCGCAGGCTATGACCCGCCGCCGATCCGAAACCGGTCTGACGGCACCGCCGCCCGCCTCTCGCGCAGCGTTCGCGCTCTCCGGGCTGGGGGGCGGCGCGCCCCCGCTACTCCCACGGCTTGAGCACGACCGGGCCCAGGGTGAGCCGGATCGGGTCGGTGTAGGCCCTCGGACCGGTCCTGGCGCCCCAGTGGAGGTGGTCGGCGCCGGGCGGGACCCGGCCGATCACCTGGCCCCGGACGACCCTCTGCCCCGCCTCGACCTCGGCCTGCGTGGGCACGTAGGTCGCCCACACCGGCGATCCCGCCCGCTCGTGCTCGACGGAGATGACGGGCTGGGCCGCGACGGGGCCCGCGAAGGCCACCACGCCATCGGCTGCGGCGACTATCGGCGTGCCTCCGGGAACGTCGAGGTCCACTCCCCGCCGACCGGGCAGCCAGTCGTGCGCCGGAGGGGCGAAGGACGACAGCACCGGCGAGGGGGCCCCCGTGGGCCACATCCAGCGCTGGTCCTCTCCGCCGGGAGCCGCCCGCGCCGGCAGCGGCTGGGCGAGGAGGGCGGCTGCGGCGGCGGCCCGGAGGAACCGGCGGAGGCGGGTGCGGGGAGTCATGGACCCAGTCTCACCACGTGGGGCGCCCGCGCGCATGCCGGGGCCGGGGCCCTGTGCACGGCGCCCCAGTCCTGCCCAGTCCTGTGGACGGCGCCCCCGTGCTCCGGACGGCGCATCCCCAGTGACCAGCGACACTTCGTGGGGCATGTGGTGTGATCCCGTCTGGTCTAGAATGAACGGGCGCTTGCCACGTGCAGGCGACTTCGCGTGCCATTTTCTGCGTGCCACCGCCTCGCGGGAGGCAGGCAGGGCCAGCGGCCACGGTCCCCTCGGGGCGGTCCGGTCATGGCACCAGGGCCCACAGAAGTGGGCGGACAACCGAAAACCCGGGGCACCGCCCCATGAACTCGCACCGCGCGGGGAAGGAAGAACCATGGCAGTCGTAACCATGCGTCAACTCCTCGAGTCCGGCGTCCACTTCGGGCACCAGACTCGCCGTTGGAACCCGAAGATGAAGCGCTTCATCCTCACCGAGCGCAACGGCATCTACATCATCGACCTGCAGCAGACCATCGCCGACATCGACATCGCTTTCGATTTCGTCAAGCAGACCGTCGCCCACGGCGGCACGATCCTCTTCGTCGGCACCAAGAAGCAGGCCCAGGAGGCCGTGGCGGAGCAGGCCCAGCGTGTGGGCATGCCCTACGTCAACCACCGTTGGCTCGGCGGCATGCTGACGAACTTCTCGACGGTGTCGCGCCGCCTGCAGCGCCTCAAGGAGCTCGAGCAGATCGACTTCGAGGACGTGGCCGCCTCCGGCCACACCAAGAAGGAACTGCTCATGATGAGCCGTGAAAAGGACAAGCTTGCCCGCACCCTGGGCGGTATCCGCGACATGGCGAAGGTCCCCTCCGCGGTGTGGATCGTCGATCCGAAGAAGGAGCACCTCGCGGTCTCCGAGGCCCGCAAGCTGAACATCCCGATCGTCGCCATCCTCGACACCAACGCCGACCCCGACGAGGTCGACTACCGCATCCCCGGCAACGACGACGCCATCCGCGCCGTCGCGCTGCTGACCCGCGTGGTCGCCGACGCCGTCGCCGAGGGCCTGATCGCCCGCTCCGACGCCCGCAAGGGCAAGGGCGAGGAGACCGCCGCCGAGCCGCTCGCCGAGTGGGAGCGCGAGCTCCTCGAGGGCGAGGTCAGGGCCGACGAGGCCGCCGCGGCCCAGGCCGCCGAAGAGTCCGCCCCCAAGCAGGACTGAACGTTTTACTGAGAGGAACCACCTGATGGCGAAATTCACCGCTGCAGATGTGAAGGCGCTGCGCGAGCAGACCGGCGCCGGCATGATGGACGTCAAGAAGGCGCTGACCGAGGCCGACGGCGACGCCGAGAAGGCCCTCGAGATCATCCGCCTCAAGGGTCTGAAGTCCCTGTCCAAGCGCGAGGGCCGCCAGGCCCTGGCCGGCCTGCTGGCCGCCACCACCGACGGCACCGTCGGCGTCATGGTCGAGGTCAACTCCGAGACCGACTTCGTGGCCAAGAACCAGAAGTTCATCGACTTCGCGAACGAGGTCCTCGCCGCGGCCGTCGCCTCCAAGGCCTCCGACACGGACGCGCTGCTGGCCGCTCCGATGGGCGAGGGCACCGTCAAGGACCGTCTCGACGCCTTCGCCGCGATCATCGGCGAGAAGCTGCAGATCGGCCGCGTCGTGCGCGTCGAGGGCGACAACGTCGACCTCTACCTGCACCAGACGAACCCGGATCTGCCCCCGCAGGTCGGCGTCTTCGTGGTGACCGACGCGGCGGGCAAGGCCGTCGCCCACGACATCGCGATGCACGTGGCCGCCTACATGCCGTCCTACCTCGACCGCGACCACGTCCCCGTGGACGTGCTCGACAAGGAGCGCGCGACCCTGGAGAAGATCACCCTCGAGGAGGGCAAGCCCGAGCACATCGTGCCCAAGATCGTCCAGGGCCGCCTGGAGGCGTTCTTCAAGGACAACTGCCTGGTCGACCAGGCCTTCGCCCGCGACCCCTCCAAGTCCGTGGGCAAGGTCCTCAAGGAGGCCGGCGCCTCCGTGAGCGACTACGTGCGCGTGCACGTGGGCGCCTGAGACCGCTCCCGCATCCGCGGCCCCGCCTTCGGGTGGGGCCGCGCCGCATCTTAGGTAGTATTGTCTCGGTTGAGCGCGCCCGAGGCGGGTGCGCCGCGCTGGATCGTAAGGAGAACCGCCATGTCCGAACCCCGCCGCGTCCTGTTGAAAGTATCCGGGGAGGCGTTCGGGGGAGGGGCCATCGGGCTCGACACCGCGGTTGTGCGCGACATCGCCGAGCAGGTGGCCGTGGCGATCCGCCAGGGGGTCCACGTCGCTGTCGTCGTCGGCGGGGGGAACTTCTTCAGGGGCGCCCAGCTGGCCAAGGCGGGCCTGGAGCGCAGCCGGGCGGACTACATGGGGATGCTGGGAACGGTGATGAACGCCCTCGCGCTGCAGGACTTCATCGAGCAGGCCGGGGTCCCCGCGCGCGTGCAGAGCGCCATCACGATGACCCAGGTCGCCGAGCCCTACATCCCGCTCAAGGCGATCCGGCACCTGGAGAAGGGCCGCGCGGTCGTGTTCGGGGCGGGGGCGGGCCTGCCGTACTTCTCGACGGACACGGTCAGCGCCCAGCGCGCCCTCGAGATCCACTGCGACGAGCTGCTGGTCGCGAAGAACGGCGTGGACGGGGTCTACGACGACGACCCGAAGACGAACCCGGGCGCCCGCCGCTTCGACACGATCACGTACTCCGAGGCCCTCACCCGCGACCTCAAGGTCATCGACGCCACCGCCTTCGCACTGTGCCGCGACAACGGGTTGAAGACCCGGATCTTCGGAATGGGCGAGGAGGGCAACGTGACTCGCGCACTCATGGGCGAACAAATCGGTACTCTTGTCACAACGCAGGACTGACCACCACACCACCGACACCAAGGAGCCACTGTGATTGACGATATCCTCCTCGAGGCCGAGGACAAGATGGACAAGGCCGTGGACGCGGCCTCCCACGAGTTCGCCTCCATCCGCACCGGGCGCGCCACCTCGTCGATGTTCGAGCAACTGAGCGTCGAGTACTACGGGGCGCCCACGCCGATGCAGCAACTGGCGTCCTTCCAGATCCCCGAGGCCCGCACGGTCATCATCTCCCCCTTCGACCGCACTGCCACGCAGGAGATCCTGCGCACGCTGCGCGAGTCCGACCTGGGGGTCAACCCCACCGACGACGGCAACGTCATCCGCGTGGTCCTGCCCGCCCTCACGGAGGAGCGCCGCAAGGAGTACGTGAAGCAGGCCAAGTCGAAGGCCGAGGAGGGCCGGGTCTCGGTGCGCGGGGTGCGCCGCAAGGCCAAGGACCAGCTCGACCGCCTCAAGAAGGACGGCGAGGCCTCCGAGGACGACGTGGACCGCGCTGAGAAGGCCCTGGACGCGGCGACGCGGGCCCACACCGACCAGATCGACAAGATGCTGGCGGCCAAGGAGAGCGAGCTGCTGACGATCTGATGGAGGACCAGTCGCAGAGTTTCTTGTCGGCGGTCTTCCGCCCCGGCCCCACCCGCGAGCGCCCGCCCCTGAGCGCGACGGGCAGGGCGGGGCGCAACCTTCCGGCCGCTGTGACGACCGGGGCGGTCCTGGTCGCGGTCATCGCGGTCGCCCTGTTCGTGTACCCGCCGCTGTTCATCGGCGTCATCGCGGTGGCGTGCCTGGCGGGTGTGTGGGAGCTGGCGGGAGCTTTCGCCCGCATGGGGGTGTCCGTGGCGGTGGTCCCCCTGTACGTGGGCGCGATCGGCATGGTCACCTGCGCGTGGCTGCTGGGGGCGGAGGGCATGCTCTTCGCCATGTACCTCACCGTCTTCGTGTGCGCGGCGTGGCGCCTGCTGGACGCGCGCACCGAGTCCCGGATGAGCGATATCGCCTCGTCGGCCTTCGTGGCCGTCTACGTCCCCTTCCTGGCTGCCTTCGTGGTCCTCATGGTGTCGGCGTGGCCGAACCCGTGGGTGTTCCTGTCCTACGAGGCGATGGTGATCGCCTCGGACACGGGCGGCTGGGCGGCGGGGATCGCCATCGGCCGCCACCCCATGGCCCCGCGCCTGTCCCCGAAGAAGTCGTGGGAGGGCTTCGCGGGCTCGTGCCTGGCGGCGATGGGCGTGGGGTGCCTGGGGCTGCACCTGCTGGGCGCCCAGTGGTGGTGGGGCCTGGTGGCGGGCGTTCTGGTGGCGTTCGTGGGGACCATGGGCGACCTGACCGAGTCCCTCATCAAGCGCGAGGCGGGCATCAAGGACATGTCGGGCCTGCTGCCCGGCCACGGTGGCGTCCTCGACCGCGTGGACGCGGTGCTCATGACGGCGCCGGTCGTCTACTTCGTCTACGCCCTCGCGCTGCCCGGCGTGTCGTGGGAGGGGAGCCATTGAGCACACGGACCCAGGTGGCGGCGCGCGGCGCGGCGGCGGGGGCGGGGCGCGAGGTGCGCCCCACTGACCAGCCGCCCGAGGGCGCCGCGCACGCGGGCGCCCGCCCTGTCCTGTCCTTCACGGCCAAGCGGCGGGGCAAGCCACCCTCGCACCTGGCCGACTTGGACGCGGCGGGGCGCAAGGCGGTGCTCGCGGGCATGGGCCTTCCGCCGTTCCGGGCCGACCAGTTGAGCCGCCACTACTTCGAGCGCTTCGAGGCGGATCCGGCGGATATGAGCGACATCCCCGCCTCCATGCGCCAGCGGGTCCGCGACTCCCTGCTGCCCCCGCTGGTGTCCGGGGTCGTGTCGCTGCGGGCAGACGCGGGGCGCACCGTCAAGGACCTGTGGAGGCTGTACGACGGCGCGCAGGTGGAGTCCGTGCTCATGCGCTACCCGCAGCGCACCACCTTGTGCGTTTCCTCGCAGGCGGGGTGCGGTATGGCCTGCCCCTTCTGCGCGACGGGCCAGATGGGGCTGACCCGCAACCTGTCGACGGCTGAGATCGTCGACCAGGTCCGCTTGGCGCAGGCCGCGTGCCGTGACGGCGCCCTGGCCGGCGGTCCCACGCGGCTGACGAACGTCGTGTTCATGGGGATGGGCGAGCCCCTGGCCAACTACAAGATGGTGGTGGGCGCGCTGCACCGCCTCGTCGATCCGGTGCCGGAGGGCTTCGGGATGAGCGCCCGCAACGTGACGGTGTCCACGGTGGGACTGGTCCCCGCGATCCGCAGGCTCGCGGGGGAGGGGCTGCCGGTGACGCTCGCTGTGTCCCTGCACGCCCCCGACGACGACCTGCGGGACGACCTCATCCCCGTCAACTCGCGCTGGAAGGTGGGGGAGCTCCTGGACGCGGCGCGCCACTACTTCCTGGTGACGGGGCGCAGGGTCTCCATCGAGTACGCCCTCATCAAGGACATGAACGACCAGGTCTGGCGCGCCCAGCTCCTGGCCGACGAGCTCAACCGGAGGGGGAAGGGGTGGGCCCACGTCAACCCGATCCCGCTCAACCCGACGCCGGGCTCGATCTGGACGGCGTCCACGAGGCGTTCACAGGACGCATTCGTGGCCACTCTCCGCGACAATGGGGTAGTGACTTCGATTCGCGACACCCGTGGCTCCGACATCGACGGGGCGTGCGGCCAGTTGGCCACGTCCGCGGCGAAGCGGACCGCGGGGGACGGCAGTAGCAGGAAGGAGACCCGATGACCGACGCATTTCCGACGGTTGGTTTTTTCCGGCAGGGGTACAACCCCGAGGCCGTGGACGCGTTCTTCGAGGACGCGCGGCGCGCCTACGAGGGCGGCGTGCCAGCCGAGCAGTTCAGCGCCGAGCAGGTGCGGCAGGCGACGTTCACGTTGAAGCGGCGCGGCTACGACATCGACGTGGTCGATGGGGCGATGAACCGCTTGGAGGCGGCCTTCGTCCAGCGCGACCGGGCCGAGCACGTCGCGGCGATGGGGGAGGCCGCGTGGTACGACCGCGTCGCCGACCGGGCGACCACGCTGTACCCCAGGCTCCAGCGGCCGCGGGGCGAGCGCTTCGCCCACCCGGAGTCGGGCCGGGGCTACCGGATGGACGAGGTCGACGACCTGCTGGACCGGCTCGCCGCGTACTTCGACGACGGCGAGCCCCTGAGCGCCGATGACGTGCGCCAGGCCACTTTCAGACCCGCGCGGGGCAAGAAGGCGTACGCCGAGGGCCCTGTGGACGCGTTCCTGGGGCGGGCTGTGGACATCCTGCTGGCGGTCGACTGATGGCTCCGACCGTCCCGGTGCCCGCCCAGGGCGCGCCTGTGCCAGTGGTCGTCCTCGGTTCGACGGGGTCGATCGGCACCCAGGCGCTCGACGTGATAGACGCGAACCCCGGTGCCTTCGAGGTGGTGGGCCTCGGGGCCGGGGGCGCCGACCCGGGCGCCCTGGCCGCGCAGGCGGCCTCCCACGGGGTCCCGTTGGTCGCGGTCGCGCGCGAGGACCGCGTCGCGGCGGTCCGCGGGGCTCTGGCGGCGGCCGGCCCCGCGGTCGCGCCGACGGTGCTGGGGGGCGCCGACGCGGCTTCGGACCTGGTGCGCGAGGCGTGCGCGAAGTGGGGAGAGGGCGTCGTCGTCCTCAACGGGATCACGGGCTCCGTGGGGCTGCGCCCGACGCTGGCGGCCCTGGAGTCGGGCGCCACACTGGCGCTGGCGAACAAGGAGTCGCTGGTGGCCGGGGGCGCCCTGGTCAGGAGGGCGCTGCGGCGCCCCGGGCAGGTGGTGCCCGTCGATTCGGAGCACTCGGCGATCGCCCAGGCGCTGGCCAGCGGTGTGCACGAGAAGGGGCTCACGTCGCGGCGCCTTTCGGGCGCCAGCGAGGTCGCCGACCTGGTGCTGACGGCGTCGGGCGGCCCCTTCCGCGGCCTCACCCGCGCCGAGCTCGCCCGGGTCACGCCCGAGCAGGCCCTCAACCACCCGACGTGGGACATGGGGCCCGTCATCACCATCAACTCGGCGACCCTGATGAACAAGGGCCTGGAGCTCATCGAGGCGCACCTGCTCTTCGACGTGGCCCCCGACCACATCATCACGACGGTCCACCCCCAGTCGATCGTGCACTCGATGGTGACGTGGCAGGACGGGGCGACGACGCTGCAGGCCTCGCCCCCCGACATGCGGCTGCCCATCGCGCTGGGGCTGGCCTGGCCCCGGCGGCTGCGCGGGGTGGAGGAGCCCCTGCGGTGGGACGCGGCGTCGCAGTGGACTTTCGAACCGGTCGACGACGAGGCGTTCCCCGCCGTCGGCCTGGCACGGGCCGCGGTGTCCGCCTCGGCCACCCACCCCGCGGTGATGAACGCGGCGAACGAAGTGCTCGTCTCCGCCTTCCGCGCGGGGGCGGTGGGCCTGCTGGGCATCACCGATGCCGTCGAGCGGGTCCTCGGCGAGCACGAGGGCGTCGAGGATCCGTCGTTGGAGGACGTGGAGGCGGTCGAACGGTGGGCGCGCGAGCGCGCCCGTGAGTTGTCGGCGCTCTGAGGCGGGCAGGGGCCCGGGTGAGCGGCTCGTCGCCGCTGGAAGGAACAGTATGGGTTACGTAGTAGGCATTGTCGTGGTCGTCGTCGGCATTCTGGCGTCGGTGGCGCTCCACGAAGTGGGGCACATGGTGCCCGCGAAGAAGTTCGGGGTCCTGGTCCCCGATTACGCTGTGGGCTTCGGCCCCGCGTTGTGGAAGAAGAAGATCGGGGAGACCACTTACGCGCTGCGCGCCGTGCTGCTGGGCGGGTACGTGAAGATCCTCGGCATGTACCCGCCCGCCCGTGAGGGCGCGCGCACCCTCAACCGCAAGGGCCGGCCCACTCTGGCCGAGGAGGCGCGCCAGGCGAGCGCCGAGGACCTGCCCGAGGGCCAGGAGGCGCGGGCGTTCTACAACCTGTCGGCCCCGAAGAAGATCGTGGTCATGGTGTCGGGGCCCCTGATGAACCTGCTGATCTGCGTGGTCCTGTCGGCCATCACGATGATCGGCATCGGCGCCCCCCGGGCCTCGACGACCCTGGCGGCCGTTTCCCAGACGGTGGCGGGCGCTTCGGGCGAGTCCGCGGGCCCGGCCCACGAGGCGGGGGTGCGCGCCGGCGACGTGGTCGAGTCGTGGAACGGGCGGCCCATCGCGTCGTGGTCCGAGTTCCACGAGGCGATCGCGGCCTCCCCGGCGGGCGAGCCCCAGCAATTGGGCGTCAAGCGCGGGCAGGAGCACCTCACCTTCGAGGTCACCCCCATGGAGGGCCAGCAGGGCCGCGTCGTCGGCGTGACCGCCGGGTTCGAGTACGTGTCCGCCTCGCCGGCGGACGTGGTCGCGGCGGACTGGCAGATGTTCACCTCCACGGCCAGTGTGGTGGTGCGGCTGCCGCAGGCGGTGTGGAACGTGGGGCAGTCGCTGTTCACCGACGACGCCCGCGAGGCGACCAGCGTCGTGTCCGTGGTGGGCGTGGGCCGCATGGCGGGGGAGGTGACCGGGGATCCCTCGTCCCTGGGCCTGCGCGACACCCGCCAGGTCGTCGCCGTCCTGCTGAGCCTGCTGGCGTCCTTGAACATGGCGCTCTTCGTGTTCAACCTCATCCCGCTGCCGCCCCTGGACGGCGGGCACATCGTGGGCGCCTGCTACGAGTGGGCGCGGGGCGCGCTCGCCCGGGCCCGGGGGAAGGCGGACCCGGGGCCGGCGGACACGGCGCGCATGGTTCCGCTCACGTGGGCGGTCGGCGGTGTGCTAGTGGCCATGAGCGTCATCCTCATCGCCGCCGACATCATCAAACCGGTTTCCTTGGCCTGATGCGGGAAAACGGGGCCCGCGCTGCCCCCGCCCCCGGGGGCCGCCGGGCACGGTGCGAGCGAGGGGGCGACTTGGGGGATAATGGACCGGTGAGCGCAATCAACCTCGGTATGCCCGACGTCCACGCGACGCCCTTCCCCCGCAAGAACACCCGGCGCATCATGGTCGGGGACGTGCCGGTCGGCGGCGGGGCGCCGGTGTCGGTGCAATCCATGACGACCACGAAGACTCATGACATCGGCGCGACGCTGCAGCAGATCGCGGAGCTTACGGCTGCGGGCTGCGACATCGTCCGCGTCGCCTGCCCGACCGACAAGGACGCCGCGGCCCTGCCGATCATCGCCAAGCAGTCGCGCATCCCGGTGATCGCCGATATCCACTTCAAGCCGAAGTACGTGTTCCAGGCCATCGAGGCGGGCTGCGGCGCGGTGCGCGTCAACCCGGGGAACATCCGCAAGTTCGACGACCAGGTGAAGGACATCTGCAAGGCGGCCTCGGACCACGGGGTGTCCCTGCGCATCGGCGTCAACGCGGGCTCGCTGGATCCCCGCCTGCTGAAGAAGTACGGCCGGGCCACGCCCGAGGCGCTCGTCGAGTCCGCGGTGTGGGAGGCCTCGCTGTTCGAGGAGAACGACTTCCACGACTTCAAGATCTCCGTCAAGCACCATGACGTCCTCACGATGGTGGAGGCCTACCAGCAGCTCTCCGAGCGCGGCGACTGGCCGCTGCACCTGGGCGTCACGGAGGCGGGGCCCGCCTTCCAGGGCACCATCAAATCGTGCGCGGCCTTCGGGGTCCTGCTCGCCCAGGGCATCGGCGACACGATCCGCGTGTCCCTGTCCGCCCCGCCCGTCGAGGAGGTCAAGGTCGGGACGAAGCTGCTGGAGTTCATGGGCCTGCGCGACAAGACGCTGGAGATCGTCTCCTGCCCCTCGTGCGGGCGCGCCCAAGTGGACGTGTGGACCCTGGCTGAGAACGTGACGGAGGGCTTGAAGGAATTGACCGTCCCCCTGCGCGTCGCCGTCATGGGCTGCGTCGTCAACGGCCCCGGCGAGGCCCGCGAGGCGGACCTGGGGGTGGCGTCGGGCAACGGGAAGGGGCAGATCTTCATCCAGGGGAAGGTGGTGGAGACCGTCCCCGAGGACCAGATCGTGGAGACCCTGATCCGCCGTGCGAACCTGTTGGCCGAGGAGATGGGCCTGGAGCCCGGATCCGGCGCCGTCGAAGTCGCTCCCTTCGGACAGCGCAGCACCAGCACACCATAGGAGGAGAACATGCGCATACGCAGTGCCGTCGTAGTCGCCGCCCTCGCCGCCGCAGTCGGCGTAGCCGCCACGGGCTTCCCGCGACGCCTGGGGCTCACCGCCTCGCAGGCCGCCGTCTCGCTGCCCGGCGACCTGCTGGTGCCCGGGGCCGATGTGGTGGCCGACCGGGGCATCGAGGTGCCCGCCTCCGCCGCGCTCGTGTGGGAGGTGCTGGACGCCGCCTTCGAACCCGACGGATCCGTCGACGTGGTGGCGCGGGAGGCGGGCGAGTACCTGCTGTTCCGCTCCGGCGGTCCCGACTCCCCGGAAGGGGAGGGGGGAGAGTCGTCGTGCGTGATCGCTCTGCTCCCCATTTCCGGTGGCCGCACCCTGGTCCAGATCCGCGAGCGGCACAAGGCGGGGGAGGGCGGCAAGGCGCGGCTGTGGGCGCGGATCGTCGCCCAGTCGTGGGCCACGGCCTGCCTGCTGCGCGAGATCCGCTCGGCCTCGATGGCCCTCGCCGAGCGCCGCGCCTGACGGCCCGCGCCCTGCTTCGGGCGCGCCCCGCGGGGGCAGCCGGGGCGCACGGGCCCGATCCCCGCACGGCGAACGGGCGCCCCTGCGCCTGCGGGGTTAGTATGGGACCGCCGCGGCGCCGACGGGGATGCCGCCACGACCGAAGGGGAATGGGATGGTCCACTCCGCGTCCGCACTCGTCCTCACCGCCATTGGCTGCGCCATAGGCGGGTTCTGGCTGTGGATGTGGAGCGGGGCGGGCGCCCTCGCGCGCAGGGCCGGCGTGCTGCGGCTGTCCTCCGCCCAGGATTCGCCCGCATGCTCCGTCCAGCGCGTCGTCTGGCCGCAGTTGCCCCTCCTGGCCGCCCTGTGGCCCGCGACCGCCGCCCTGGCCTCCCGGGAGGCCGCGGGGTGGGACGCCTCCGCGCAGTGCGCCGTCGTCTTCGCCCTGCTGGGGGCGATGGCCCTCGTCGCCGTCGTCTGCCTGTACTTCGGGGCGCTGCCCGAATGGGCCTACCCGGGGTGGATGGCCCGGCGCTACTACCGCGCCCACCCCGAGCGGGCCGTCGCGGAACTCGGCCCCGCCCAGGCGGCCAGCCTCGCCGCGTGATCGGCGCGCCGGCCCATCCCGGGTGCCCCCGCCGCGTGACCGGCTGACCCGCCTGGCGGGCGGCGCTCCCGCTACGCGCAGTGCGCTCCGCCCCTCGGGCGGCGTCCCGCTCCGCCCCCGGTGCCCGCGCCGTGATCCCGCGCGCACCGCCGGGCCCGTTTCCCCTGCGTCGGCGCGGTGCCCTACTCTTGGACCATGCTCCGAAACTACTCGACACTCTTCTTGCGCACGTTGCGCGAGGATCCGGCGGACGCCGAGGTCAACTCCCACAAGCTGCTCGTGCGCGCGGGCTACATCCGGCGGGCCGCGCCGGGGATCTACACCTGGCTGCCCCTGGGACTGCGCACGCTGCGCAAGATCGAGGGGATCGTGCGCGAGGAGATGGACCGCATGGGCGCCCAGGAGGTCCACTTCCCGGGGCTGATCCCCGCTGAGCCCTACAAGGCGACGAACCGGTGGGAGGACTACGGGCCCACCCTGTTCAAACTGGCCGACCGCAAGGGCGGGGACTACCTGCTGGCCCCCACCCACGAGGAGATGTTCACCCTGCTGGTCAAGGACATGTACTCCTCGTACAAGGACCTGCCCACGACCCTGTACCAGATCCAGACGAAGTACCGCGACGAGGCGCGCCCGCGCGCGGGCCTGATCCGCGGGCGCGAGTTCGTCATGAAGGACGCCTACAGCTTCGACATCGACGAGGCGGGCCTGGAGGCCTCCTACCAGGCCGAGCGCGACACCTACGAGCGGATCTTCACCCGCCTCGGGCTCGAGTACGTGATCGTGTCGGCCATGTCCGGGGCGATGGGCGGGTCCCGCTCGGAGGAGTTCTTGCACCCCAGCCCCATCGGCGAGGACACTTTCGTGCGCTCGCCGGGAGGCTACGCCGCCAACGTCGAGGCAGTGACCACGCCCGCGCCCCCGGACGCGGACGCCTCGGGCACGCCGGCGCCGCGGATCGTTCCCACCCCGGACTGCCCGACCATCGAGTCGCTGGTCGCACTGCTCAACTCCGAGCAGCCGCGCGAGGACCGCCCCTGGGAGGCGGCCGACGCCCTGAAGAACATCGTCGTGGTCCTCACGCACCCCGATGGGAGCCGCGAGCTGCTGGTCGTGGGCATTCCGGGCGACCGCGACGTCGATATGAAACGGCTCGAGGCGTCGGTGGCCCCCGCCGAGGTGGCGATGGCCACGGACGCGGACTTCGAGGGCCACCCGGAGCTGGTGCGCGGCTACATCGGCCCGCAGGTGCTGGGGCCGAACGCCCCGGAGGGCGCCGAGTCCGTGCGCTACCTGGTGGATCCCCGGGTGGTGGCGGGCACCGCCTGGGTGACCGGCGCGAACCAGGACGTCCACCACGTGCTCAACCTGGTGATGGGCCGTGACTTCACCGCGGACGGCACGATCGAGGCGGCCGGGATCCGCGAGGGCGACGAGGCGCCCGACGGCTCCGGCCCGCTGCACGTGGAGCGCGGCATCGAGATCGGCCACATCTTCCAGCTCGGCCGCAAGTACGCCGAAGCGCTGGGGCTGAGCGTCCTGGACGAGAACGGCAAGAGCCGGGTCGTCACGATGGGCTCCTACGGCATCGGGGTCACGCGCGTCATGGCGGCCCTGGCCGAGGCGAACTGCGACGACAAGGGGCTGAGCTGGCCCGCGGGCATCGCCCCCTTCGACGTGCACGTCCTGGCCACCGGGAAGGACAACGCGGTGTTCGAGGCCGCCGCCTCCCTGGCGGCCGCGCTGGACGCCGCCGGGCTCGACGTCGTCTTCGACGACCGCCGCAAGGTGAGCGCCGGGGTGAAGTTCGCCGACTTCGAACTTGTCGGCGTCCCCCTGGGGGTCGTCGTCGGCAGGGGCCTGAAGACGGGCAACGTGGAGGTGCGCGTGCGGGGCACGGGCGAGTCCTTCGAAGTCCCGGTGAACGCCGCCGCCGCCAGGGTGGTCGAGCTGCACGGACAACTGATGGGAGAGAACTGATGGCCATTCGTCCGATCCGCATCATCGGGGACCCGGTGCTGCGCACTGTGTGCGACCCGGTCACCGAGGTCACCGACTCGGTGCGCACCCTGGTGGAGGATCTGCTGGAGGGCGTCGACATGGAGGGCAGGGCTGGACTGGCCGCCAACCAGATCGGCGTCGGCCTGCGGGCGTTCTCCTACAACATCGACGGGCAGATCGGGTACGTCCTCAACCCGACGATCGTCGAGCTGTCGGAGGACGAGTACCAGGACGGCGACGAGGGCTGCCTGTCCATCCCCGAGCTGTGGTACCCGACCAAGCGGGCGTGGTACGCGCGCTGCGAGGGCACGGACCTGGACGGGCGCCCGGTCGTCCTGGAGGGCGAGGAGCTCATGGCCCGGTGCATCCAGCACGAGGTGGACCACTTGAACGGGCACCTCTACATCGACCGTTTGGAGCGCAAGGTCCGCAAGAAGGCGCTGCGGGACATCCGCGACGCCGGCATGTGAGCCTGCCTGGAGGACGGCCGCCCGGTCCCCGGAGCGGCCGTCCTCCGCGCCGCGCCCGCGACTGACTGGAGGGGGCGGACGCGGTGCCTTACAATGGAAGCACACCGTTGGCCGCCCCGAGGGCGGCGCGTGGCCGCCAGGGGAACGCGGGTCAGGACGTAGGGGAAGACGATCCTCACCAGCGAACTGGAGGAACCATGAGAGGGACATACACCCGCGGTGTACTTTTCGTGCACTCGACACCGCCCGCGCTGTGCCCGCACATCGAGTGGGCGCTGGGAACCGCACTCGGACAAGAGGTCCACCTCCAGTGGTCGGACCAGGGGGCGGCGCCCGGAATGGTGCGCTGCGAGTTCGCGTGGGTCGGCCCCATCGGCTCGGGCGCCCGCCTCGCCTCCGCCCTGCGCGGCTGGGAGCACCTGCGTTACGAGGTGACGGAGGAGCCCACCGCCTCCGCGGACGGCGGACGGTGGTGCCACACGCCGTCGCTGGGCGTTTTCCACTCCCAGATGGACACGGCGGGCAACGTCGTCGTCTCCGAGGACCGCGTCCGCGCCGCGTTGGAGTCCGCTTCGACCCTGGACGAGCTGCGCGAGGCCCTCGAGCTGGCGCTCGGCCAGGCGTGGGACGACGAGCTCGAGCCCCTGCGCCACGCTGGCGCTGGCGCTCCCGTTCGCTGGCTTAACAACCGCGTGGGCTGACGATGGGAACGATCGCCGACCTCTTCGGCGACCAGCTGCGCGCCACCGTGGGGGCGGATGACGGGGCCGACGGCGCAGCGGGGGAGCTGGCCCCCGCCTCGTCCCCAGGATCCAAGGCGGACCTGGTCGAGGAGGCCGCCATGGAAGCGGTCCTGGAGGAGAGCGGACTGGAACCTGGCAGTGCCCGCGCCGAGTTGACGCTGCGCGGCGACTTGGACCTGGACGACCTCGGCCTGTGCGCGGTGGTGGCCCGCTTCGAACGGGCTGCGGGCGCGCGCTGCCCCGACGCCGAGATCGGGCAGTGGCGCACGCTGGGGGACCTCCTGTCAGCGGCGCGCGCGCTCGGAGGGGGATAGCGGGCGGTTGCCGGGGCGCGACCGCGCCAGAGCGCCAGCTGCCCATAGACTCGCCCGGGTTCGGTCAAGGACTCGTCCAATGCGCGTAAAGGCTGGAGTTTCAGGGGAAAAGAGCCCTACCATTGGGGGTGCGGCATATTCCCGTGCCACGGAGCGCCCTCGTTGGAAGGAACACTGTTGACCCGCACCGAAGAAGACCTGCTCGGCACCCGTGAAGTCCCCGAAGACGCGTATTGGGGGATCCACACGCTGCGCGCCACGGAGAACTACAGGATCTCCGGACGCACCATCAACGAGGTGCCCGAACTCATCCGCGCCTTCGCGGAGGTGAAGAAGGCCTGCGCGATGGCCAATATGCAGCTCAAGGTGATGAAGCCCGTGAAGGCCGAGGCGATCATCGCGGCATGCGACGAGATCATCGAGAACGGGAAGTGCCTCGACCAGTTCCCAGTCGACCAGTTCCAGGGCGGGGCCGGCACCTCGGTCAATATGAACGCCAACGAGGTCATCGCCAACCTCGCCCTGGAGATCCTCGGCGAGGAGAAGGGCAACTACTCGGTCATCCACCCCAATGACCACGTCAACCGCTCCCAGTCCACGAACGACGCCTACCCCACGGCGTTCCGCATCGCCCTGTGGCGCAAGGTGAACCGCCTGCGCAAGGCCCTGGACGAGCTGGCCGACGCCTTCGAGGAGAAGGGCGGGGAGTTCCGCCGCATCCTCACCATGGGGCGCACGCAGCTCCAGGACGCGGTGCCGGTGTCCCTCGGCGCGGAGATGACGGCCTTCGCCCACACGCTGCGCGAGGAGGACGAACGCCTCGACAACAACGCGGAGCTGCTGCTTGAGACGAACCTGGGGGCCACGGCGATCGGCACGGGCCTGAACACCCCCGAGGGCTACCAGGAGTCGGTCGTGCGCCACCTGCGCCGCATCACTGGCGCCCGCGTGGTGGCCTCGCCGGACCTGTTGGAGGCCACCAGCGACACGGGCACCTACGTGTCCATGCACGCCACCATCAAGCGGTCCGCGGCGAAGCTGTCGAAGATCTGCAACGACCTGCGGCTCTTGGCGTCGGGGCCGCGCGCTGGCCTCAACGAGATCAACCTGCCGAGGATGGCGGCCGGGTCCTCGATCATGCCCGCGAAGGTCAACCCCGTGATCCCCGAGGTCGTCAACCAGGTGTGCTTCAAGGTCATCGGCAACGACCACGTCGTCACGATGGCCTCGGAGGCCGGGCAGCTGCAGCTCAACGTCATGGAACCGGTGATCGCCCAGGCGATCTTCGAGTCCATCAACCTGCTGGTCAACGCCTGCGACACGCTGCGCCTGCGCTGCGTGGAGGGGATCACCGCGAACGAGGCGGTGTGCCGCGGCTACGTGGAGAACTCCATCGGCATCGTCACCTACTTCAACGACGTCATCGGCCACCACTTGGGCGACGTCGTCGGGAAGCGGGCCGCCGACGAGGGCAAGACCGTGCGCGAGGTGATCCACGACATGCAACTGCTCGCGCAGGACGAGGTCGAGCGCATCCTGTCCCCGGAGAACCTGGCGAACCCCAAGTACGCGGGGGCCACGGAGGACTGACGGCACGGGCGCGCGGGCGGCCGGGGCCGGGAAGGCTCCCCTTCGACCCCGCGACCTGTCTGACGCGCGTCCCCGCACATGGCGGAGGCCGGAGCCCCCGGAGGGGCCCCGGCCTCGTTCCCGGTCAGTCGGAGCGGCTGCGCTGGCCCATCAGCCGCGCCCTGCCCCGCACTTGCAGAACTCTCTGCGCCCAGTTCCTGGGACTGTCCGACTCGGCCGCGCCCGGCTCCGCGCGGGTCAGCGCTGGCCCGGTTCCCCGCGCACTGCCCGAGTGAGATGCGCTTCGAGCGCGTCGAGGAACTGCTGCGGCGAGGTGTCGTCGGAGTGGACGGTGAAATCGCCGCTTGTAATCGATGACGCCGGAGCCGAAACCAGCGCGCACGAGGTGTAGAGCCCCGTCGCCGTCAATCGTTGGCACAGTTCGACGTAGCGGTCGATATAGGAACCGCGCCGCATAACGTGATCGATCTCGAACAAGTACTGAGTGCCATCCCTGTGGGGCCGCGTGGAGGCGCTGTTCTCCTCGACGAACATGAACCAACCAATGAAAGGCGGATCGATCTGGCCGAGCAAGCCCTCGTCGTAGGCGCAGCGAAGATCGTACGCCGAGCCGACGGCCTCCTCAGAGCGGTTGTTGAAGTTGTTCCCCATGGACGTGCCGGCTTGGCTTTTGAACTCGATCACCGCCAGTAGGGCGCCCCGGTGGACTACTGTGACATCCCAGCTCTTCGAGGGGCGGAAGAAGCCCGGCAGCGTCACTGCGCGGCGTTCCACCAACACCGAGTCCTTGGGAAGCCCTGCCCGGTCCGCGACATCGCGGATCAGACGGACGAACCCATCCATGTTCTTGCCAGCGGTCACTTGGCCACGACCACCCCGGTCGGCGTCTCCACGCAGTGCTTGACGCGCACCCGCGTCCTGGCGCGCGGTCCAGAAGTGACGGACGGCCTCCCGCACTGCGGCCGTCACGTGGTCGGTACTGCTCATGCCGCCCTCTTGATGGTCTTGCTCTCCGATTCTGTGATGCCCAGAGCTTCAGCGAGGAGTCTGTTGTCCGCGACTCCGCCGAGCCTGCCCACGCGGCTGAGCTCACGGCGCGTCCGTGTTTCCAGGCTGTCCCAAGCGGGCAGGTGTATGCGGCGGAGGTTCTGCGCCTGGAATCGGAAGTACCCTCCGCCGAGTTTGGTCGAGTACGCGCGCACGACGAGCGCGGCGAGCCCGCTGCGCAAGATCGCGCGCAGCGCGCGCAGGTCCCACGAAGTGGAAGTGATGTGGTATAAGCCGTGGTGCGGATAAACGGTTCCAGCGTCGTAGGCGATGGAGTCCGCGTTGTCCCGGATGTCGGGTATGAGCAGTTTCGGAGTCGTGGTCAGGGAGGGGACGATGCGGTCGATGGTCCGGTACCACAAACGCTGCGGATCCCGTTTCGCGGTGTGCCTCTTGGCGAGGGGATGCCAGAATCTCCGCAAATAGGCGCTAAGGCGGGGGTATTGCGAAAGATCGACCAACGAGCCGTCGTCGGCCCACGGGTTGATGATCCCGCGGCCGTCCCACGCCAGGGCCCCGTTGACGATGTCCTTCCCAGTGGCCAATGGGAGTTTCCGGTCTTCTTCGACGTCCAGCGCGTCAAGCCGTCCGATGAAGACTTTGTCGGCTCCAGTCGCGACACCGATCCCGATCCTGCAACCGGCGTCCTCAAGAGTGGGGAACGCCTCTTCCAGTTTGCGGATAATGGTCTGCGCAGGATCCGGGGACAGCAGCCACGGTGATGAGCCAGTCGGAGTCGGCAGTGGTGCGAGGCGAGAGTCGCTTCGCTTCGGGGTATCGGCCGCGCGCGCGACATCTTGGAGGTAGGCGTCCTCGACGGACTCGATCTGCGCCACCAGGGTGCGGCGCACCGGGGAGCGCCGAATACGGGTGATCGACGTGTACGCCCCAACGGACTTCTCGAATGCGGGAAGCATGTACATGTCGAAATACGCGTCCATGCCGTACTCGTGGGCGATCAAAGCGCGCAACTCGCGCCCGTAGGCGTTCTTCACCCACGAGTCGGAGCAGATGAAGGACAACGTCCCGGAAGGCGATAACAAGGACAACGACCGCTCGAAGAAAGGGACGTAAATGTCGGCGCGCCCGATCATGGTCCTGTACCTGCGGCGGTAGACGGCGAGCGCTGCGGGGTCGAGGGCCTCCTGGCGGATGTACGGAGGGTTGCCCACCACGTAATCGAATGCGCCTTCCAAGGGGACTGTGAGGAAGTCCTCTTCAATGAGCCAGCTCTTGAGCAGTAGGTCCGTTTCCGTCGGCGTGAATCCGTGTTCCCGGATGGCCTCACGAAGGCGCCGACGGGTCGCGGTGAAGGTCGAGTGGTCCATCTCAACCGCGCGGACGCACGGTTCAAGGGACTCGACGCCTTTCCCTCCGTGCGAGCGGTAACTCGACAACAGCCTTTCCACGATCTGGAGGAGGAAAACACCGCCGCCGAACGACGGCTCGAGAATCCTGCGCGAGGTGAGGGGCGCGTCTTGGCGGTATCCGATGAGGTCCAGCATGAAGTCGACGACTGTGGGTGCGGTGAAGACCGCTCCCCGTTCTTTCCCCCCGCCGAGGCGCCCGGGCGGGTTCGGGTCGGGGAGGCTCACGCTGTCCGTCGTCATGTCCTCATTCTTCCATGGAGGGTGCGCACGTGCGGCGGAGGCCGGAGCCCCAGGAAGGGCTCCGGTCCCGTTCCTGTTCAGTCGGAGCGGCGGCGCTGGCCCGGTCCGTCCCATGCTGGTGCGCTCGTCAGTCCGGGCGGGGCCGTCGGCGGATTCTGGTGCGTCTATGGGCGCTTCGCGCAGTGGGTTCGTCCATGCTGCCAGTTGCCCGGGCCGCGAAACAACTAACCAGCGGGTACAATCATGGTACGGCGATCGCGCATCGCGGGGACCAGAGTCCTTCTCCTGCGGGAATGAGGCCATATGACGACCCGGGACATGAAGTCGGCTCCCTGCATGAGCGCGTGCGGGGCGGGCGAGGACGTGCGCGGCTGGCTGCGGCTCGGCGCCCGCGCCGCCTGGGAGGCCGTCGTCGCCACGAACCCGCTCCCCGCCTGCATGGGGAGGATATGCTACGCCCCCTGTGAGGACGCGTGCGTGCTCGGCCGCTCCGGCAGGACCCTGCGGATCCGGTCCCTCGAGGGCGCCCTGGGGGAACTCGCGATCGAGAGCGGATGGCCGCTGCCCGCCCCCGCCCCCGCCACGGGGTTGCGCGTCGCGGTCGTCGGATCGGGGCCCTGTGGCCTCAGCGCCGCCTACCACCTCGCCCTGGCGGGCCACCACGTGCGCCTGATGGAGGCCCATACCCAGCTCGGAGGCATGATGCGCAGGGGGATCCCCGCAACCCGGCTGCCCCGCCGCCTCCTCGACGCGGAGGCCGCCAGCATCGTGTCACTGGGGATCGAGGTGCGCACCCGGGCCGCCGTGCTGCGCGTCGACGACCTCATCGACGAGGCGGACGGCCTCGTGTGGGCAGCCGGTGCATCGCGGTGCATCGCCCTCGTCGGGGGGCGCACGATCTGGCGCCAACCCATCTACACCGACTCCCGGCAAAGGCGCACGGCAACGGTGTCCATCGGTCGCGGGCGCCGCGCCGCCCTGGCCCTGAGCGCGGATCTGCTCGCCCATCGCGACTGCCCGCCCGGGCTCGCGCCGATCCCCGCCCGGGCGCGCCCAGTGCCCGCGGGGAGCGGCGTCTCCCTGCCCCCGTCTATGGTTACCGAGGCATCTCGCTGTATCCTGTGTGGGTCGCGCGGGCACTACACCCGGCTCCCGCGCGTCGGCCCTGACGAACGATAGGAGCACGCATGCCAGACAAGGGAGTGGAAGCTCCGTCCCGCAACTCACGGCGGGACCCCGAGCTGACACAGCGCGAGATCCTCGACGCCGCGACGGAGGAGTTCGCCGAGCACGGTCCCAAGGGCGCGCGCACGGAGGGCATCGCCGAACGGACCAACACTTCCAAGCGCATGATCTTCTACTACTTCGGATCCAAGGAGGGCCTGTACCGCGCGGTCCTGCGTGAGAACTACAAGCGCATCCGCTCCCTGGAGGCCTCCCTCAGCCTCGACGGCCTCCCACCCGCCCAGGCCATGCGTGAACTCATCCGCGTCTCGCAGGCATACTACGAGGACAATCCCGGCATGGCGCGCATCGTCGCCATGGAGAACCTCATCATGCACGGCGCCACGGCCCGGACAATCGAGGGCCTCAAGGAGATGAACCGCTCCGCGATAGACACCATCGAATCGATCCTGGTGCGCGGCCAGCGCGACGGATCCTTCCGTTCCGGCCCCGGCGCCCCCAGCGCCCTCGACGTGCACCAGGTCATGTGGGCGCTGATCCTCAACCGCATCGAGCACCAGTGGACTTTCAAGATCGTCTTCGGCCGAGACATGCTCGGCGCGGATGAGGGGCCCCACGTGCGGCGCCTCGTCGAGGACACTGTCATGAGGCTGGTCCTGGTCGCCCCGGAGACGGAGGGCGTCGACGCCGAGGGCGAGGGCCTTCGCGCTTCCATCGGCGCCCTCAGCCGCTGAACTCCGACAAGGCCCGCTCCTTGAGCCCGCGGCGGTCCACTTTGCCCGATGGCAGGGTGGGCAGGGCGTCCACGAGGCGGACGTGCTCCGGGATCTTGTACTTCGCGACTCCGCACTCGACGAAGTAGCGGACCAGGTCGTCGACTCCCACCGGTGGTGCGCCGGGCCGCAGCACCAGGTAGGACAGGGCGCGCTCCCCGAGAACCGGATCCGGCACGGGGACGACGCACGCCTGGGCGATCGCGGGGTGGGTGACCAGGACCTGCTCGACCTCCGTGGGGCTGATGTTCTCACCGCCCCGGATGATGATGTCCTTGATGCGCCCGGTGATGCGGATGAATCCCTCGCCGTCCATCACCGCCAAGTCGCCCGAGTAGTACCATCCGTCGTCATCGACCACCCTGCGGGTGAGGTCCGGGCGGCCCAGATAGCCCGCGAACACCTGCGGGCCCCGTGACGCCTCCTCTCCCTCGGTCCCTGGGGGGAGGGGCCGGCGGGTCACAGGATCCACGATCCTGACCTCCACTCCCGGGCAGGCCCGCCCGTCGGTCTGGTACACCCGGTCATCGGGGTCGCTCGCGCGCGTCATCGTGTGCGGTGCCGACTCGGTCGCGCCGTACACGGAGTGCAACCGCACGCCCATGAGCCGCGCCCGCTCCAGGAGGGGCCGCGGTACGGGGGATCCTCCGCAGCACAGCACCCGCAACGAGGCCAGTGCCCCGCGGTTGCGCCCGCAGGCGCACAGCAGGGCGTCGATGACGCCGGGCACCGACATCGCGCAGGTCGCCCCGTGCGCCGCCGCCATGCGCGCCATCTCATCGCCCTCGAGCAGGTCGCACAGCACGCTGGTGCCGCCGGTGACGATCGGCATGACGATTCCGTGGAGGAAGCCCGTGGCGTGGCCCAGGGGAGCGGGCATGAGCATGACGTCGTCGGCGCCCAGGCCCAGGCTCATCGCGAAGGCCCGCTCCGAGGCGATGACGTTGTTGTGCGTGAGCAGGACCCCCTTGGGCCTGGCCTCCGACCCCGAGGTGAACATGACGGCCGCGATGTCCTGGCCACCCCGGCGCGCCCACCGGTTGCGGGGCAGCACGGCGTCCGCTAAGGCCTCGCCCCCCGCCGTTTCCCCGCTCTCGCCCACCACGAGCGCCTCGCGCAAGGGGGAACGGCGCCGGATCTCGCGGATGAGGGCCCCGTAGGACGTGCGCCGGTAGTGGGCCGCGAACACGCCGACCCGGGAGCCCTGGACGTAGTAGGCGTCGACGCACTCGCGGGCCCTGAGGTTGGCCGATAGCGGGTTGATGGCGCACCCCGCTTTGAGGACCGCGATGAACACCACGAGGAACTCCGCCCGGCTCGGCAACTGGACGGGCACGATGTCGCCCGGGGCGACTCCCTTGGAGAGCAGCCAGGTGGCCAGGCGCGACGAGGCTCCGTCGGCCTGCTCGTACGTGTACGAGCGCCCGGAGCGGTCCACGACCGCCACCTTCGCGGGGGAAGCCGCCACCGCCTCCTCCCACGCGTCCAGGACCCCGCGCTGGCTCCACCACCCGCGTTCGGTGAACGAGCGCGCGAGGGCTGCGGGAGTCTCCACGGCACCGTAGTCGCGCTGCGTCGCCTCCACTTGGCCACACCCCTTTCAGCGGCGCTCGTACTCTTTGCGCAGGGCCCGAGCGATCACGATCGACTGGATCTGGTTCGTGCCCTCCATGATCTGGAAGACCTTCGCGTCGCGCATGATCTTCTCGACCGGGTACTCCTTCGTGTACCCGTTGCCGCCCATGACCTGGATGGCGTCGGAGACGACGTCCTGGAGCAGGTCGGTGACGAACTGCTTCGTGATCGCCCCCTCCTTCTGCACAGGCAGGCCCGCGTCCACGAGCTCCATGGTGTGGGCCACCAGCGCGCGGCAGGCCACGGTCTTGGCCGACATGCGGGCCAGCATGTCCTGGACCATCTGGAAGTCGAATATCGGCTGGCCGAACTGCTCGCGCCGCAGGGCGTAGGCGGCGGCCTCATCGAGGGCCCTCTGCATCATCCCCACGGCGATGGTCGCCATGAAGGGGCGCGACACGTCCAGGCCGGACATGGCGATCTTGAAGCCCTGCCCCTCCCCGCCCACCAGGTGGTCGGCGGGGACTCGCACGTTGGTGAGGGTCAGGTCGCACGTGTTGGAGGTGCGCAGCCCCATCTTGTCCTCGTGGGCGCCGTGGCTCAGGCCCTCGCGGTCGGCTTCGACCAGGAACGTCGAGATCCCGCGGGCGCCGGCGCTGGGGTCCGTCTTGGCGGAGATGAGGTAGATGTCGGCGATGCCGCCGTTGGTGATCCAGCACTTCTGGCCGTTGAGCACGTACTCGTCCCCGTCGCGCACGGCGGTGGTGCGGATCGACGCGGCGTCGGAGCCGGAGCCGGGCTCGGTGATCGCGAAGCAGCCCAGGCCGCCGTCTGCGATCGTGTCCGCGAAGAACCTGGCCTGCTCGGGCGTGCCCGCCAGGTGGACATTGCGGAAGGCCACGAAGGTCGACACGAGTGTGAGGGCGTAGCCGGCGTCGACTTTGCCCAGCTCCTCGAAGACCATCGCGCCTGTGCGGTAGTCCATGTCCGCTCCGCCGTACTCCTCGGGCAACTCCAGCATGTGCAGGCCGAGTTCGAAGGCGGACTGGAAGTCCTCGAGCTCGCAGCGCGAGTCGCGGTCGCGCTCGGCGACGTGGGGGGCGACCTCTTTCCACACGAACTCCTTCACGGAGTCCAGGAGGAGTTGTTGCTCGTCGGTGAGGGTGGTGGTCATGGGTGTTCCTTTCGTGGAGGGGCCGTGGTGGGGCGCGGCGATCGGGTCGATGTGAAGAGGCCGGGAGACGCGGCGCTGGCGCGCAGGCGCAGGTACTCCTCCTCGGGCAGGGGGGCCGCCGTCGGATCCCCCAGGCCGGAGGCGGGGACGCGGTGCGTTTCGGGGCTCAGGTGGGCGGCTGCGGCCACCAGGAGCGTCGTGGCCAGTGTGAGCGAGCCGATCATGAGCACGATGGCCGTCGGGGACGTGCCGGGCGGGCACAGGGCCGCGAAGCCCATGGCGGCGAGGGACGAGAGCGCGGTGCCGATGTTCTGCCCGATGGCCATGCCCGTCACGCGCACCCGCGAGGGGAACTGCTCGGGGAAGAACGCGGGGAAAACCGCGTTGTACCCCTGGTAGAGGCCGCCCCACATCACGAGGCTGAGCAGCAGGGCGAGGAGGAAGTGGTCCGCCACCACTGCCCACAGGTACGCGTAGGAGCACACTCCTGCGGCGATGATGCCCGCGATGATGACGGGCCGGCGCCCCACCCTGTCCGACAGGCGCGCCACGTGGGGGATCACGACGACGGCCGCCACGTTGCCCAGCACGGGGATCAGCAGGTACTTCCCGTCGCTCCACCCCACGCCGTAGGCCTCCTGCGTGGCCAGGGAGGCGCCGTAGACGGTGGCCGTGACCGGGATGATGTTCGCCAACGACATGACCAGGACCCGCGCGACGGTGCCCGCGTGGGACTTCAGGGTCGGGGCCAGCGGGGTGCGGGCCTTGCGCGGGGCGGCCGATTCCACGGTCTTGAGCCGGGCGCGCATCCCGATCAGGGTCACGATCAACGACGCCAGGAAGGGGACCCGCCAGCCCCACGACACGAAGGCGCCGTGGGGCATCAGCGCCGTGAGCGGGATGAAGATCAGCGCGGCCACGATCTGCCCGAATTGCGCCCCCTGCAGGGTCGCCGAGGCGCTGACGCCCCTGTGCCCCACGGGAGCGTGCTCCACGATGAGCGTCGAGGAGCCGGAGATCTCCCCGGCGACCGCGAACCCCTGGATCAGACGGCACGTGACCAGCAGGATCGGGGCGGCGATCCCCACCTGCTCGTAGGTGGGCAGCAGGCCCAGGGCCAGGGTGGAGGCGCTCATGAGGGCCATCGTGAGGATGAGCGCGAAACGCCGCCCCTTGTGGTCGGCCAGGGCGCCCAGGACGAACGCGCCCACCGGGCGGGCCAGGTAGCCCACGCCGAAGGTGC
>ERZ772993.73-NODE-73-length-51797-cov-6.426211_pt1 | contig 51797 bp, 49 predicted proteins | sample MGYA00580670_ERZ772993 | MGnify/ENA primary metagenome ERZ772993 (study PRJEB29015, sample SAMEA2737936) | human oral metagenome | biome: human oral; feature: human-associated habitat; material: dental | place: China | collected 2136 ... | reverse complement strand
AGATGCGAACCGTGCGGGGAGGGCTGGCCGCTCTGGTGGTGGCCGGGCTCGTTCAATCGGTCGGCTCACTGGCCTTGGTGACCAGCGCTGATGCGGCGGGCACCTCGATGCGGGCCACCACGGCCGTCAACGTGCGCTCGGGACCGGGGACCGGTTATTCCCGGATCGGCCTGCTCTACTCCGGGGACCACGTGCAGGCCCTGAGCACCAGCAACGGCTGGACGAAGGTTTCCTACAAGGGCCGCACCGGCTACGTCGCATCCGCCTACCTGGCCTCGTCGTCGAGCAGCGGGGGCGGTGGGTCGTCCTCGGGCGCCTCCGGGGACGCCTACACGACCACGGCGCTGAACCTGCGCACCGGACCCAGCCTGAGTTACCGGGTGAGCACGGTCGCTTCGAAGGGCACGAAGGTGAGGCTCACCGGCACCGTGAAGGGTGAGTTCTCGCAGGTGACCTGGAACGGTCAGACGCTCTGGGCGGCGACACGCTACCTGTCGCGGTCCGCGGGTTCCCCCAGCCAGGACCTGCCCACCACCACGAGGAAGCTGCGGGCCACCACCGAGTTGATGATCCGCACCGCCCCGGGAAGCGGCTACCGTTCCTTGGGCGACGTCCCGCGCGGCACGATCCTCGACTGCACGGACGTGGTGACCAGCGGAATGGCCCAGTGCATCTGGCAGGGCAGCGTCCGCTGGTTCAACAACAAGTACCTGAGGGCGGTGGGTGATTCCTCGGCCCCGGGCGGGGGCGGCCTGCCCTCCACCACCACCCAGTACGCGACGGCGAACCTCAACATCTGGTACTCGGCCACCGGATCCTCCCATACCGGCGAGATCCCGAAGGGCAGCGAGGTGGCCGTGACTGGCACCGTCCGGTCGGGACGCGCACAGATCGTCCACAACGGCGCCATCCGCTGGGTGACGGCCCGCTACCTGAGTTCGTCGGCCCCCGGCGGGGACGGTGGTCGCGGCGGGGACGGCGGCAGCCTGAACCGGGGCTGGTCGAAGGGCCTCGATCAGGCCAACGAGAACGTCAAACGGATCGTCCGCTACATCTGGAACAACGTCCCGGAGATCAAGACGATGTACGGCGTGCGCCCGGATCCGCTGCCGGATCACCCCTCGGGCCGGGCCGTGGACATCATGATCCCCAACTACAGGACGAACAAGGATCTCGGCAACCGGTTGGCCGCCTACTTCAAGGCGAACCACTCCCAGTTCCGCGTCCACTACATCATCTGGGACCAGAAGATCTGGAACATCACCCGCGACAGCGAGGGCTGGCGTCCGATGGCGGGTCGCGGCAGCGACACCGCCAACCACAAGGACCACATCCACATCACCGTCTACGACAACTGATCCCCGAGAAGCTTCCCCTCGGGCAGGGGCGTCACTCGGTCACCTCGACGGTGCCGAGGGCGCCCCTCTCGGCGTCCAGGAAGGCGTGATCGACGACGGTGTAGTGGCCGGCCTCCGGGAAGGTGAGCTCCACGAAACCCGCTTGGGCGGCCTCGATCCCGAGGGCCTGGGAACCGCCGCCGCTGTTGCCGAATGCGTCCTTCCCGTCCTTGAGCAGGTAGCCGCCCTCGAAGTAGACGGTGTCGAACTGGCCGCCGATGATGTGGAAACTCGTGGACAGGTTCGGCCCTGCGGAAAGCACCCAGAACCGCACCCTCTCCCCCACCTTCGCGGTGAACGGGCGCTGCGCGTACTGGAAGGCAATGCCGTTGAAGGTCGAGTAGTCGGGGGTGTCGGTCTGCGCCTTGGCGGCGTCGACCTCGGCGGCGGTCTCCGGGCTGGTTCCCGTGCCACCGGTCAGGTAGATCTCGGAGGCCACCAGGGCGTACTCGCGATCCACCGCGGGCAGTCCCTCGGGGTCGATGATCACCGCACCGTGCATGCCGGCGGCGATGTGCGCGGACACCGGGGCGGTGCCGCAGTGGTACAGCCACATCCCGGCGCGGTGCGCAGTGAACCGGTAGACGAGACTTTCGCCCGGGGCGATGGTGCGCATGGGCCCGTCGGGCGCGAGATTGCTGGCGTGGAAGTCGATGGAATGACCGATGGTGCCTTCGTTGATGAGGGTCACCTCGAACACGTCCCCGACCTTGCCGCGCAGGGTCGGTCCGACCGGCCCGCCGTTGAAGGTCCAGCGTTTCTGCCACACCCCGGGGGCCACCTCGAGGGGGAGCTCCGTGACGCGCATCTCCACGCGGTGGATGGTTTCCTCCGTGGCCGCCGGGGCGACGGGATCCACCACGGTGTTCAGCGGGGCCGAGTTGGCCTGCGCAGGGGCGTGGTCGTGTCCGCCACCCGTGGTTCCGTCCTGCGAGGTGGAGGCGTCCTGCCCCGAGACCTTGAGGGTGAAAACCATCCCGGCCTGGCGATGCCCGACGACGGTGCACCAGCCCTCGATGGACTCCCCGACCACGCCGAGATCCAGCTCCGCGGTCTCTCCCGCACTCAGCCTGGGGGTGGTGGCGTCGCCGAGCTTCAGGTCGTGGATCATGGTGGCGTCGGCGTTGCTCAGCTCGATGATCACCCGGTCACCGCGGCTGACCTCCGCCGAGGCGGGTTCGAAACGCAACCCCTCCTTGGCGGTGACCTGGATTCTCTGGGTCCTGCCCGTCGCATTCACCCCCGTCGATGACGACCCGCCGCCCAGGCCGACCGCCGATGGGTCGATGCCGACCCCCACCGTGACGGCGAGGGTCAGGGCGAGCACACCCGCCAGCATCCCGTTGGCGGTCAGCGCGGATTCCCGTTCGGGCAGTTTCTGGGGCGGCCCGGTGCGGGGACCCGCCTTGGCGATCGCCTTGCGTTCCGCGACACTCGCTTTTATCCCGAGGATCATCAGGGGCAGGAAGGCCGCCACCGATCCCACCCCGAGCACACCGGAGGTGAGTTTCACCCAGGGTGGTGTGGGGGTGAGGAACAGTATCAGGGCGCCGTTGATGGCGACGATCCGGAACGTGGTGAAACGGTCGAACCAGGCCGCACCAGCCCGCACGACGCGGGGCCCGCCGCCGAGGACGGAGGGCAGCAGGTAGCTGAGTGCGCCGGTGAGCAGCTGCGCGGCGAAACCGCCGGCCCACACCACGGCGAGGGTTCCGGTCACCTCCGACCAGCCCGAGATCGGGGTGGTCAGCACGATCCCGCCGGTGACCACCAGGGCAACCATCCACCAGATCATCGCGGCGAGCACGGAAGCGGGGGCGAATTCGCGCGGGGGTCGGCGTCGCAGCGGAGCGACGAGCACCCTGCCCCACCAGCCGAGCGCCAACAGGTAACCGGCCAGACCTGCCACCGCGACGTACTGGAGACCCGCCAGCGCGCCCGCCACCACGACCATCCCCGAGCCGATCAGCCAGGGAAGGGCCTGCTTGGCGAATCCCTCGGCGCGGTCGTCCATGCGGGTGCGCAGGATGGTGGGCCAGAAGGTGACCAGCGTCCCCACCACCGTCAGGCCGATCCAACCCAGCAGGTTCGTCATGGTGTGGGCGACGAGGAACCGCCAGTGCCAGGTGTTGTCCAGGCCGAAGGCCAGCGTCGCCCCGAACGCAGCCCCGACCGGCAGGTGGCAGGAGGCGGCCACGTAATACCAGACGGCCACCCGGAAACGTCCGGGCAGGGCCTTGCGGAGCTGCCGCCACAGCGAGATCCCGTGCCAGGAGACGGCCGCGGTCACGAACGCCGCTCCCGTGACCACCAGCCACCACCAGGTGGCCGGCACCCCGACGAACACCGCCAGGGATCCCAGGGAGAGCAGGCCGAGACGCCTGCGCTGCGCGCGGTCCCGGGCCTCGTCGGGCCGGGTCTTGAGCAGGGCCGCTGTGAAGTACTGGCTCCACACGAGCACGGAGTGCGTCAGGGCCCCGAGCAGCACCAGGTGCACCATCAGCCAGGTGGATTCGGGCACCAGGCGATGGGCCGCGGCGACGATCACGGCGCTCAGCAACCAGATGATGACGGTGTAGTCGCGGGCGCGATTGCGGCGCGAACCGCCGGGTCGTCCCCCACCGCCCGGCCGCCCCGCCTGAGGGGGCCGGCCGGTTTCCGAAGGTCCCGCTCCCGGACGGGTGGGGGTGCTCATGCCCGCACCGCCGAGTGGATGGCAGTTGCGGCGAACAACAGGATCGAGACCACGGTCATGGCTCCTCCGATCTGGTACAGGAAGGTTCCGGTCAGGGCACCGAGGACGCGCACCACCATGCCCAGGTGCAGCACCGCCAGTGGCACCCACATGGCGGGGCGGTAGGGCAGGGGACGGGAAAGGACGGTCGGGAAGATGATCGGGGCGTGGGCCATGATCATGGACATGGCAAATCCCAGGAAGGTGCCGTGCACCACCACGTCATAGGTTCCGGTGGCCTCCGGGCGGCCGACGATGACCCAGGTGAGGCCCGCGACGGCCAGCCAGAAGTTTCCCAGCAGCAGCGCGGCGGCGTTGTAGCGCCGCAGGCCCTCGCTTCGGATCAGCCGACGCCCGACGTCGTCGCGGATCAGCCAGAGCGCCACGAACAGCACCCCGGCCCCGAAGATGCGGTCGCCGGAACCGGGCCACAGCAACGCGGAAACAGCACTCAGGGAAAGCCACGCGCTCGCCGCAACCAGGGTGGGGACGGCGCGGCGACCCATGGTCAGCTGCGCCAGCTCGGCGCGTTCGGCGGCGATCGTGACGACTATGAACCCGGCGAGCAGGGGCAGCAGCGCGGGAACCTCCACGCTGACCAGCAGCGCGGCCGCGAGACACGCCAGGACCGCCCCCACCACCTGGGCGGCCACCAGCGGCAACGGGGCGCGGCGGTACAGGGCGGCCATGACGGCGACGAAAGCGAGGGCGCCGTCGAACAGCAGCAGCTTCCCGAGCACCGGGAATGCCCCGGAGATCAGCACGAGAGCCCCCGCGCCGAGTAGGGCAGGTGCGGCGTAGGCAAGCCGGTTGCGCAGCGCCTGGGCGCGTTCCAGCGAGATCAGGGATCCCATGAATCCCAGGACCATGAGCGGCCCGTGCAGGTCGGCGAGCCGGCCGCTGGCCACCGGCGCCCAGACACCGAGCCGCACCAGTCCCGCGTTGAGGCCTGTCAGAAGGCTGATTCCCGCCAGCATCACCAGGAGGACACGGCGCGACGCGGGAGCTGGTGCGGCCTTTTTCAAAGGGTTCAGCTGCGCCGTTCGAGCTTCAGCTTCCAAGCGTCGGGACCTTCTTGGACGTAGCTGACCTGGATGGCGTCGCCGTGGAGGTCGGCGATCTGCGCCAGCAGCGGCAGCGGGTTGTGGGGGGCGACGAGAATGAAGGCGCCGCCCACGTTCAAGGAACCGACGACACCGAGGATCGCGGCGTGACGGATCGCGTGCGGGATGACGCGGGCATCGAGTTCGGGCAGGGAGTCGTGACCGCAGCCGCAGCCGCAGCTACCCCCGGAGGACTTCTCGGTGATGGGCAGTTCAGTCATGCGGCGGAGTTTAACGACATCCGGGGCGGCGCGGAAGTGGACGACACCGCCAATCGGGAGGATCACCAGTAGGCTTGCGGCCTGTCAGGGATAGTCATGCGCGAGGAGGGGTGCCCATGCCGGTGGTCCACGCCGCCATCACCACCGATCCCATCGACCAGTCACGTCTGGAGGCCCTCGTCTCCAGCGCGCACGCAGGCGCGCGCGTGAGCTTCGCGGGCCTGATCCGCGACCACGACGAGGAGGCCGAGGGAGTCGTCGTCGGACTCGACTACACCTGTCATCCCGACGCGGACCGGTTCCTGGCCGGCGTCGCTGCATCAGTCGCATCGGAACTGGACCCGGAGGGCAGGGCCGTCATCGCCGTCGAGCACCGGATCGGCTCCCTCGGGGTCGGGGAGGTGGCGATCGTCGCCGTCGCCGCATCGGCGCACCGCGGCCAGGCCTTCGAGCTGTGCCGGACGCTGGTGGATCGCGTCAAGGCGGAGGTGCCGATCTGGAAGCACCAGCACGAGGAGTCCGGGCGCGCGTCCTGGTCCAACCTGGGGCTGCCCCAGTGACCCTGACCGACCGTTTCGGCCGTGTTCACCGCGATCTGCGGATCTCGCTGACCGACCACTGCAACCTGCGCTGCACCTACTGCATGCCCCCCGAGGGGGTGCCGTGGCTGCCCCGCACCACCCTGCTGACCCCCGATGAACTGATGCGAATAGTGCGGATCGCCGTCGGGGAGGGCATCGAGGAGGTGCGCCTGACGGGCGGGGAACCGCTGCTGCGCCCCGACTGCGTGGACGTGGTGGCGGCCATTGCATCGGTCGAGCCGCGCCCCGAGATCTCCATCACCACCAACGGCATCGGCCTGGCCCGGCTGGCCGAACCCCTGAAACGGGCCGGCCTGGCGAGGGTGAACGTCTCCCTGGACACCCTGAAACCGGATCGCTTCCACCAGCTCACCCGCCGCAACCGGCTCGCCGATGTCCTGGCCGGGATCGCGGCGGCGGATGCCGCGGGGTTGCACCCGGTGAAACTGAACGCGCTGCAGCTGCGCGGGATCAACGACGACGAGGCACCCGACCTCCTGGCATTCGCGATGGACCACGGTTACGAGCTGCGTTTCATCGAGCAGATGCCCCTCGACGCGGGGCACACCTGGCGGCGGGACTCGATGGTGACCGCCGCCGAGACCATGGCCCGGCTCGGTGAACACTTCACCCTGACCCCGCTGCCGGGTCGTGGCGCGGCACCCGCGGAACGTTTCCTGGTGGATGGCGGCCCCGCGACCGTCGGCATCATCGCCTCGGTGACCGCGCCGTTCTGCGGCGCCTGTGACCGGTTGCGGCTGACCGCCGACGGGCAGCTGCGCAACTGCCTGTTCGCCACGGAGGAGTCCGACCTGCGCACCCCGATGCGCGAAGGCGCCGGGGACGAGGAACTGGCCGGGATCTTCCACCGCTGCCTGCTGCGCAAACTGCCCGGCCACGGAATCAACGACCCCGGTTTCCTTCAGCCCAAACGTCCCATGAATGCGATCGGCGGATAGCTTTTCACTCGCATGTGCGGATACCATGACGGGGTTTGACACTCAGATTCCGACGAACAGGATTTGCCGGTGAGCCCCACGACCACCTTCAACATCCGGGAAGCCGCCCAGCTGATCGGCGTCAGCGACGACACCCTCAGGCGAAACATCGACCGGGGTGTGCTGCGCGCATCCCGTGACGGCGGGCACCTCAGCGTCGACGGACGCGACCTGGTGGCCTTCCAGCAGGCCCGGCAGGCCGCGGCCGAGACGGAGGGCACCCCCACCTCGGCGCGCAACCGCCTCACCGGGTTGGTGATGGCCGTCAAGAAGGACAAGGTGATGGCGGAGGTGCAGTTGCGGTGCGGACCCTTCGTCGTCACGTCCCTGATGAGCACGGAATCCGCGGATCGGCTCGGATTGGTCCCGGGAACACTCGCCACGGCCGTGGTGAAGGCCACCACGGTGATCGTTGAAACCCCGGAAGGACTCTCGTGAAGAAACTCACCCTGGCCCTGGCGGGCCTGCTGGCCCTGACCGCCTGCGGTTCCCAGGCCACGTCCAACACCAGCCAGAACGCAACACAACCGGCGGCGTCCTCCGCCGCATCGGGCGGCACCGACCAGACCAGCGCGACCCTGACGATCTTCGCCGCGGCCTCCCTGAAAGACGTCTTCCCGAAGATCTACGAGGAGTTCAAGAAAACCCACCCGAACTACACCATCGAGTTCTCCTTCGGTGGTTCCTCGGAGCTGGCCACCCAGATCAACAACGGCGCTGAGGCCGACGTCTTCGCCTCCGCCAACGAGAAGCAGATGAAGGTGGCCTCCGACGCCGGGAACGTCGATGCCGCGAACACGAAGATCTTCGCCACCAACACCCTGACGCTGGTCACCCCTCCCAGCAACCCCGCGGGAATCACAAAACTGGAGGACGTCACCAAGGAGGGTGTGAAACTCGTGGTGTGCGCCGAGCAGGTTCCCTGCGGGGCGGCCACCAAACAGCTCTCGGAGGCCACCGGTTTCACCTTCACCCCGGTCTCGGAGGAGCAGAAGGTCACCGATGTGTTGGCCAAGGTCACCTCGGGTGAGGCCGATGCGGGCCTGGTCTACGTAACCGACGCCGCGGGCGCGGGGGACAAGGTCAAGGTCGTCGAAACCCCCGAGGCGGACAAGATCGTCAACAAGTACCCGATCGCGGTGACGAAGTCCGCGCGCCAGGGAGCCCAGGCCTTCGTTGACTTCGTGCTCGGTGAACAGGGCCAGTCCATGCTGCAGGCAGCTGGTTTCGGCGCACCCAGGTGACGACCCCCAGATGGGTGGTGCTGCCTGCGGCACTCGGCATGCTGCTGGTGGCGCTGCCCCTGGCCGGGTTGCTCAGCAGGGTGCCGTGGCCCGGCCTGTGGGAACTGCTGACGTCGCAGTCGTCGCTGGCGGCGTTGCAGCTCAGCATCCTCACTGCGAGCGTCAGCACCGTCTTCTGCATCGTGCTCGGCACGCCAATGGCGCTGATCCTGGCGCGCCACGGGCTGCGCTGGCTACGGCCCCTGGTCCTGTTGCCCCTGGTGCTGCCCCCGGTGGTCGGCGGTCTGGCGCTGCTGTTCACTTTCGGGCGGATGGGTCTGATCGGGCAGCACCTGGAGGCCGCGGGCATCAGGATCGCCTTCAGCACCGTGGCCGTCATCCTGGCGCAGACCTTCGTGTCGCTGCCCTTCCTGGTGATGGGTCTCGAGGGCGCGCTGCGCACCGCCGGGGACCGCTACGAAAGGGTGGCCGCCACCCTGGGGGCCTCCCCCACCCGGACCCTGTTCACGGTGACCCTGCCGCTGGTGTTCCCGGGGCTGCTGTCGGGGGCCGTGCTCAGTTTCGCCCGGGCGCTGGGCGAGTTCGGCGCCACCCTGACCTTCGCGGGTTCCCTGCAGGGCAGGACCCGGACCCTGCCGCTGGAGATCTACCTCCAGCGGGAGGCCGACCCGGATGCCGCCATCGCCCTGTCGCTGCTGCTGGTGATCTTCGCGGGAATCGTCATGGTGATCGCGTACGGAAAGGGAAGGACCAGGTCGTGAAGGGACTGCACTGGGAGGGAACCCTCAACGCCCGCAACCACGAAACCGGTCTGGACGTGCCGGCGGGGCGGGTGCTGGCCGTGGTCGGCCCGAACGGGGCCGGGAAATCGACGCTGCTGGACCTGCTGTGCGGGCTGCTGAAACCCGACCGCGGCCGCCTCGACATCGACGGCCAGGTACTGGTCGACTCCCGCCGTTTCGTTCCCGCCCACCGGCGGCGCATCGGCTTGCTCGGGCAGCAGCCGCTGCTGTTCCCGCACCTCGACGTGCTGAGCAACGTCGCCTACGGGCCCCGCGCCCAGAAACTCCGGCGCGACGAGGCCAGGGCGTTGGCGCTGGAGATGCTGGAGCGCTTGGATGCCGCCGACCTCGCCTCCCGCAGGCCCGGTGAACTCTCCGGCGGCCAGGCCGCGCGGGTCGCGCTGGCCCGGGCGCTGGCCACCAGGCCCCGCGCAATGCTGATCGACGAACCCTTCGCCGCCGTGGACGTCGAGTACACGCCCCGGTTGCGGGTGGCGGTCAAGGCGGCCCTCGCCGAGGTCGGCTGCCCCAGCATCATCGTCACCCACGACCCGGCCGACGTCGCGGCGCTGGCCGACGACGTCGCGGTCCTGGAAAACGGCCGGATCGTGGAACACGGCCCGGTCGCCGAGGTCATGGCCTCCCCCGGCAGCTCATTCGGGAAACTGCTGTTCGTCCGGGACTGACCAGCACGACCTCCCTGATACCGCCTGTTTCTCGACCACCCTGTGGTTTCGACTCGGGTTGTTCCCTCGTCACGGCCCGGCTCAACCAGCTTCCCGAATGAGCTTCCGGAGAAGCCGGGTCGATCCCCTATCGGGCCACGACCGTGAGCACCCCGTCCTCGTCCGTGTTCACTGCCACCTCCGTGTCGTAGACCCGGCTCAGGTTCTCCGAGGTGCAGACCTCGTGTGGGGTTCCCTGGGCCACCACCTCACCGGCGGTCATCAGCATCACCTCGTCGCAGAACCGGGTGGCCAGGTTGATGTCGTGCAGGACCACCAGGGCCAGCCGGGAGGACGACTCCCCCGCATCCGCGTCCTTTCCGTTCCGTTTCTCGGCGACCGTGGCCTCGGAGCCGTGGACGTGTTTTCGGACGCTGCGCAGCACCCGGACCTGGTGTTTCAGGTCCAGGGCGCTGGTCGGTTCGTCGAGCAGCACCAGTTCGGGTCCGTGAACGAGGGTCTGCGCCAGGGAGATGAGCTGCCGTTGGCCTCCCGAGCACTCCCCCAGATAGGTGTTGGCGAGCTTGCCGATGCCCAGCGCGTCGAGGGCGGCGTAGGCGCGTTCCACGTCCTTTTTCGGGACCCGCCACGCAGAGCCGCCGCGCTGGGCCGAGACCAGCACCGATTCCATGGCGGTCAGGGCGATGTGCCCCGGGATCTCCTGGGGCATGTACCCGGTGACGTCCTGCAGGGCACGACCGCTGCGTTTCCCGTAGCTGACCGACCCGTGGCAGTGCTGGGCGCCCGCGATGGAGCGGACCAGCGTCGACTTCCCGCAGCCGTTGGGGCCGAGCAGACCGGCGACGACGCCCTCCTTGATGGTCAGGTCGAGACCGGAGAGCACCGCGTGTTTTCCATAGCTCACGCTGATGGATTCAAGGTTGAGCATGAGTTCCGAACCTCTTCTCGTGAGCGTGGTCTAGTTGGAGATGGCGGAGGTGGTGCGCCGCCTGCCCAGGATGATCAGCACGAACACCGGGACACCGACGAGGGCCGTGAGGATGCCGACCGGGAGCACCACACCCGGCACCACGATCTGGGCCACCGCATGGGCGCTGGTGAGCACCAGAGCGCCACAGGCCATTGCCGTCGGCACGAAGAGCCGCTGGTCCTCCCCCACCAGGATGCGGGCCACATGGGGGCCGACCAGGCCCACGAAACCGATGATCCCGACGGAGCTGACGGTGAGCGCCGCGATCAGGGAGGCCCCCAGCAGGGTCCACATGCGGACGTTGTCGACCTTCACACCCATGGCCCGGGCCCGGGCCTCACCGAGCGAGAGCGCAGTGAGTTTCCACTGGTTCATCGAGAACAGCGGAGTGACCGCGACGAGGGAGACCAGCACCATGGCGATGGAGAACCAGGTGGCGCGTTCCAGCGATCCCATGGTCCAGAACACCATCCGCTGGAGGGATTCCTGGGAGGCCCGGTACTGAAGCAGCATCAGCAACGCCTGGAACCCGAAGACCAGAGCGATACCCAGCAGGATGATGGTTTCGCGACCCGACCGCCGCAGCCGCGACACCAGCGCAATCACCCCGCTGGCAACCAGAGCCAGCGCCGCGGCGCCGATCGGCACGGAGGCCTCGGAGAAGAAGGGGAAACTGATCCCGGTGGCGATCACGATTGCCGCGCCGCAACCCGCAGCGGCGGAGACGCCGAGGGTGTAGGGCTCCGCCAGGGGGTTGTCGAGAATGGTCTGCATCTGCGCGCCAGCAAGGGCCAGTGCGGCTCCGGCCACCACCGCCATGAGGGCGGGCGGGGTGCGCAGATCCATCACGACGGTTCGGGTCCGCCCGGACACCTCCGCCGCCCATCCGGCATCGATCCCCAGTTGCTGCAGTCCTTCTGCGATCCCCCTGAGATAGGTGCTGGCGATGTCCGCGGCGCTGATGTTGAGCGGCCCCACCAGCATGGCGATCACGAACATGACCACCACGGCCACGAGAATGCCGATGAGGATCAGCATGCGTTTGGTCTTGATCCGCCAGAACTCGGCGAGTGCTTCCTTCTGGGAACCGCTCTCCGGCACCGCCGCTTCCGCTGAAGCTGCGGTGCTCTCCGAGACGGTCTCGGCTGCCTTGGTGTCGGTCATGACAGCTTGGCGGCGAAGACGCCCTCGGCCTTGAAGGGCATGAACTTGTCGTGGAAATCGCTCCAGGCGGCGTCCACCTCGGGCAGCCCGTCAACCTTGAGTCCCTGCCATTCGGCGAAGGCGACGTAGGCGAGGAAGTTGTACGGCGCGTCGTAGAGCTGGTGGTAGATGCCGTAGACCTGCTTGTCGCTGAACGCTTTCAGCTCGCTGTAACCGGTCTCGCTGGACAGCTGCCCCAAGGTCTGGTTCGTCTCCTCAGGGGTGGCGTTGTAGCCGAGTTTGACGTACTTGATGACCGTTTTCTCGCTCACCTTCTGCTTCTCCCAGTCACCGCCCGTGGCGATGATGATGTCCGGCTGGGATGCGATCAGCTGCTCGGCCGTGACGGTGCCCGCGTCCCCATCGATCAGTTTGGTGCCGAGGTTGTTGCCGCCGCTGGCGGTGACAATCTGGCCGAAGTTGGACTCCCCGAAGGTGCGGCCGGGTTCGGAGATGCCGGGGGAACGCCACACGAAAACACTCGGGCGATCCGCCTCGGCCTTGGCCTTGGCTGCCTCCAGGACCGGGTTGACCAAGGAGTCGTAGTAGGTGAGGAACTCATCCGCCTTGTCGGAGACGCCGAAGGCCTGGCCCAGCAGCCGGAGGCTGGTGTGGGTGTTCTCCACCGGTTTCTTGCGGAAATCGGTCACCAGGTAGGGGATCTTGGCGGAATCCAGTTTCGCGTCGAACCCGGCCTGTTTGGCGGCCTCGTACTGTTCCAGGGTCATGAGGAACAGGTCGGGGTTGTACTCGAGGAGGTTCTCCACGCTCAGGTCTCCCTTGGCGACGCTGCCGACGGTGGGCAGCTCTGCCGCCTTGGGTTGCACCTTCACCAGGCGATCGTAGATGTCGGGGGCGGCGCTCTGGATGTCGGTTCCCCAGGCCACGACCTTGTCCATCAGGTTGTCGCGCTGCAGGAAAAGCAGCGAGTAGGCCTGGCGGGATTCCCCCAGGATGATCTTGGTGGGGGCGGCATCCAGGGTGACGGTCCTGTCGGCCACATCAGTGATGGTCAATGCGCCGCCGGCGGAACCCGAACCGGATGTTTCGGCCGTCTGGTTCCGGTTGCCGCACGCCGAAACGGCGGCCACCCCCAGCGCCCCCGCGGCTCCTGCCAGAAAAGTCCTGCGTTTCATATCCATGCCTCCTGCCGCCACGACGGCGCGATTGTGTTTGGTGGTGTCGGTCAGATCGAACTGCCCGGGACGCCGACGGCGTCCTTTCAGAGAGAAAGCTAGGCAACCCTAAGAGCAGATCGCGGGATTGCGCAACTCGAGCGTTGCACTATCTGAGACGCCGCCCGGGACGGAGCTCTGCGCGATAGCGAGCTTCGCACACGCTTCGTTTCGCCGGCACCGCCCTGCTCCACCACGGTGAACGGACCCCGCCCGCGGCCCCTAAACTCTGGGACGTGAAGAGGACGAAGAGGGCCGTGCCCGAGGACTGGATCACGCACCTCGGCGGGGCGAACCGCGAGCCCATCGGCTGGATCGTGCCCCGCGGCGAGGGTTTCGTCGCCATCGACCTGCTCGGCCGGGAACGCAGCGGAACGGTCGACTGGTTCGAGGCGGAGGAGGCCCTGGACGAGCTCGGCATCCGCTACCTGGCCGCCCCCTACGAACTCGCGACCGACTCGGGCACATCGAAGGTATACATCGCCGAGGCCACCCCGGATTTCGTGCGCGTCAAGGAGGATGACTTCAACGACATCAATTCCGACCAGACCTTCCACACCCTCCCGTTCCCCGTTCCGGAGGAGTTGCTGCGAGAACTTCCGGGGCGCTGAATCAGCCCCCGGCGAAGGGCGGCAGGACGTCGACCACTCGTGCCCCGGTCAGGTCGTGGTCGTCCGGCAGGCCCGCCCTGCCCTCGACCAGCGTGGAACAGCGCCCCAGCACCGCCTCAAACCCCTCGCCGTGACGGGCGACGAGAATGGCCTTCAGCTCGCCTAGGGTGGCGGCCTCCACCTCCTCGGTACCGGTCCCGGCGGCGGCCTCCGCGGCCGCGAACAGCCGAACGAGGATCATTTCTCCTCCTTCTTCGGCGGCAGGGGCGCCGAGGTGGCGGCGTCCTCCACCACCCGGCGCAGGTAGTCGAGGTCGCGTCCCGGGGTGGCTCCGGCCGCCAACCCCCACAGGTGGGCGCTCACGGGGGCCATGGGGCGCGCCCCCGCGTGGGCGATCTCGCGGCTGAGCTCCAACACCCCGTGAATGTCCACGCGCGCCGGGTCGATCTCCAGGGCCGCGCAGGCCCGGTCCACGAACTCCTGCCAGCCGGTTTCGTCCTGACTCATCCTGTCCCTCCAGAACTCGTTCCAGTGGGCGTGATCCGCCCATGTGTCCACGTCACGCCCGTCGTCACCGGCATCGGACAGCAACCCCAGCCGCATGCCCGCCAGCAGCCCGCGAACCGACCGGTTCCGCGGGTCGCCGTAGGCCCGGGCCGCCGCCCGCAGCCGCGCGGTGCGGTGGATTCCCAGCAGCCACTGGGGGGTTCCCTCCGCCGAGGCCAGGCAGTAGCCGTCCAGGTCGTCGTTCCGCGTGGTCGCGGCGAGCAGCCGGGGCACGGCCGCCTGCACGCCGGGCAGGTCGCAGGCCAGCGCCACCGTCCATTCCGCGGGTTCCCCGACGGCGTCCAGGCCGGCGACGATCCCGGCTGCCGGTCCGGTTCCCGGCGGGTCCTCGACGGTGACCAAGACCCCGTCGGGCACCGCCACCGGGCCGACCACCACCGTCGTGCGGGCGCGCCTGACCGCCTCGAGCACCACGTCGAGCAGCCGCCTGCCGCCGACGACCAGGTCGGCCTTGGACACCCCGCCGAGCCGCGATCCTCGGCCGCCCGCCAGGATGATCGCGTCGAACTCAGGCATCGCGCCGCCAACTGCCCGACCGGCCGCCCTCCTTGGCAAGCAGCTTCACCTCGCGGATGTGGGCGTGCCTGTCGAGGCCCTTGACCATGTCGATCAGCGCCAGCGCGGCGACGGAGGCGGCGGTGAGGGCCTCCATCTCGACGCCGGTGCGGTCGGCGGTACGCACCGTGGCGACCACCTCGATGCTCTCGGGGCCCAGGGTCAGGTCGACCGCGGCGCCGTGCACCCCGATCACGTGGGCCAGCGGCAGCAGCTCCGGGGTTCGTTTCGCCGCAGCGATCCCGGCGATGCGCGCCACCGCGAGCACGTCGCCCTTCGGCATCTCCCCGGATGCGATGCGTTTCAGGATCTCCGGGTCGCAGACCACCGTCGCGGAGGCGGTGGCGGCGCGTTTCGTCGGTTGTTTGTCGGTGACGTCGACCATGCGGGCCTGGCCGGCGGAATCGAGGTGGGTGAACTTCACAGGTACCTCCGGAAGGAGACGAGGTCGCCGGGCCGGACGTTGTCCGTCGGTTCGTCGAGCAGGGCCAGGCCATCGGCCCGGGCGGCGGCCGAGACCAGATGTGAGGCCGAGATTCCCTCGTGGGCGGGCACCACGACCAGGCGCCCCGTCTCGTCGGTTTCGACGATGACCGGCACCACTTGGCGACGGCCCCGGGGGGCGGGCCAGGGGGACCCGACGACGGCCCGCAGCCAAGGCCGTGGGACACGGCCCAGCATTGCGTCGAGCAACGGCTCCACGAACAGTTCGCAGCTGACCATCGTGGACAACGGATTGCCGGGCAGCGCCACCAGCGGCACCTCCCGCTCCCCCGCCCGCCACAGCGCCCAGCCCTGCGGTTTCCCGGGTTGCATCACGACGTGAACGAAACGGGACCGCACCGCGGCGGAGGAACCGATCTCCCCGCCCAGCACCTGCCGCACCACGTCGTGGTCGCCGACGGAAACCCCGCCGCTCAGCACCACCAGATCCGCCCCTGCCGCCGCGGCCTCCAGCCCGGCGGCGAAGCTCCCCGGCTCGTCGGACAGGACCGGGGCGGCGACCACCTCGGCGCCCATCCTGATCAGCTGCCCGGCCATGAAGGTGCCGTTCGACTCGTGGATCTGGCCCCGGGCGAGCACCGCACCCGCGGGGCGCAGCTCGTCGCCCGTCGCGATGACGGCAACGCGGGGTCGCCGCACCACCGTCACCTCGCCCCGCCCACAGGCGGCCGCTGCGCCGAGGGATCGCGGTCCCAGCCGAAGCCCGGCGGGCAGCACCTCGGCGCCGGCGGAAAAGTCCTCCCCCGCTGCCCTGACGTGGGTTTTCCCGCCCGGTTCCTCGACGATCCGGACGATCCCCCCGGATTCCTCGGTCAGTTCGACGGGCACCACCGCATCGGCCCGCGACGGCAGGGGCGCGCCCGTCATGATCCGCACGCACTCGCCGGGAGCCATCGCCGGATCCAGCGGTGAACCCGCGGCGACCGTCCCGACCACGCTCAGTTCGGCGCCCCGGTGCCGGTCGGTCTCGTGGACCGCGAAACCGTCCATGGCGGAGTTCGCGAACACCGGAACGGCCGCGGCCGCGGTCACCGGCGCCGCCAGCGTCCGCCCGTCCGCCCGGTCCAGGGGCACGGTCTCGACATCCGTGATCCGCGCCACGAGCCGGAGCAGCTCGTCCCGGTACTCCTCGATGCTCAGCCTGTCGCGCACGTCAACTCCTCCCGGCAAACGGTAGTTCCACCACCCTCGCCCGGAGGGTGTCGATGTACATCACGCGCCCCAGCAGCGGTTCCCCGACCCCGGTGAGCAGCTTGACCACCTCGGTGGCCATCACCGAACCCACCCAGCCGGTCATGGGACCCAGCACCCCGACCTCGGAGGCCGTCGGGCAGCTTCGCGGGGGGTCGGGGAACAGGTCCGACAGCGCCCGTCCGTGGCGTTCCCACAGCACCGTGACCTGCCCGTTGACGGCCTGGACCGCGCCGAAGACCAAAGGCAGGTCGAGGCGCTGACAGGTCCTGGCCACGACCAGGCGGGTGGGCAGGTTGTCCACCGCGTCCACCACCACGTCGCAGTCCCCGAGAATCTCCTCCGCCGTCTCCTGCGTGACGCGCAGAGGCACGGGAATCACCTCGACCAAGGGGTTGAGGTCCGCCAGCCGCGCGGCGGCGGCGTCGGCCTTGGAGGCTCCCAGGGTCGCGTTTCCGTAGAGGGTCTGGCGTTGCAGGTTGCGTTCCTCCACGACGTCGTCGTCGACGACGATCAGCCGCCCCACCCCGGAGGCAGCCAGGTATTGCAGCACGGGTCCACCGAGGCCGCCCGCCCCGATGCAGCACACCGTGGCTGCCTTGAGCCTGCCCTGGGCCTCCTCCCCGAAACCGTCGATGGCCATGGTTCGCTGGTAGCGTTCACGTTCGGCTTCGGTGAGGGGCTCGGGGACGGCGATGACCGGCTGCATCAGCTCTCCGGTAGCGCGTCGAGAATGACCCGGGCCAGTTCCCCGGGGTCGCGGTCCGGGTGGGTGGCGATCGCCAACCCCCACAGGTAGGCGGAGACCGGGGCCATGGGGCGCTGGTAGCGTGCCGCGACCTGGCCCGTCAGGTCGTGAACGGCGCGCGGCGAAACCCCGGATGCGTCGACCTCCAGGGCCGCGGCCACGTGCTCCACCCAGGCAGCCCAGGTGGTCTCGTCAATGGGTTCCCGACCGCTCACACCTGCTCCTTCAGTTTGGGTTTGTCCCACAGCCCGGCGGGCACATTGGTGTGCCGGGCCGGTTTCCTACCGGCGGAGCGGTAGACCACGTAGGGCCGGGTCACGTACCCGACCGGGATGCTGAAGGCGTGCACCAACCGGGTGAACGGCCAGATCAGCAGGATCAGGAACGCCAGGAAGGCGTGCGCCTGGAAGGAGAACGGCGAGTTCACCATCAGCTCGATGTTCGGCTGGAAGGTGAAGATGCTGCGGAACCAGGGACTCACCCCCTGCCGGTAGTTGTAGTGGTGGTCGAAGGTGGTGGTCAGCGTGTTCCACGCGCCGGTGACGAGAATGGCGGTCAGCACCACGTACATCACGACGTCCCCGATGGTGGTGGCCTTCCGCACCGCGGGCACGGCGATGCGCCGGATGATGAGGATCAGGTACCCGACGGCGATCATGATCCCGGAGACCCAGCCGCCGGCCACCGCGACCAGGTGGTAGGTCTCCTGTCCGATGCCGAGGGCATCGGTCCACGATTTCGGAATGACCAGCCCCATGAGATGCCCACCGAAGGCGAACAGCAGACCGAAGTGGAACAGCGGCGCACCGATGCGCAGCAGCCGCGACTCATAGATCTGCGAGCTGCGGGTGGTCCAGGAGAACTGGCTGAACCGGTATCGCCAGATCATGCCGACGACGAAGACCGCCATCGCGATGTAGGGGAAAACCCCCCAGAGCAGAGTGTTCATGGATCAGACTCCCAGCAGTTCAGCGTCTTCGTCGGGACGGGGGTTCAGGAACGGATCGATGCCGTAGGGTTCCAGCCCCACGTCCTCGGTCTCGGGGCCGTCGCGGAGCAGTTTCGCGACGGTTTCGGCCTGCTCACCGTCGATGGCGGGCAGGGTGGCGCGCAGGGCCGCCAGCGCCCCGTGCCAGGGGGATCCCCGGTGCTCCAGGGCCATGGCCAGCAGTTCCACCCCGGCGCGATGCCGGTTGACCAGGTCCCAGGCGACATCCAGGTCGCCGAGGGCCCCGAACTCCAGCACCACCGACAGGTGATCGGGCAGTTCCTCGTCGCTGACCTCCATCCCGGCGCGGCGGTAGGCCTGTTTGAACTGCACCAGCGCCACCCCCCGCTTCCGGCTGTCGCCGTGGGCGTAGTAGGTCAGGTGCAGGGCACACTTGCGGGTGTGGTCGAAGGTCTCGACGTAGGCCCGCCGGGACGCCTCCAGGCCCTGCTTTTCGAGGTGGTCGATCACCCCGATCAGCGGCTCCCCCGCCGGCGCGGGCAGCCGCCCGGCCGCATCACGAAGCCGCGTCAGGTTCCGGAACAGCTTCACCGACGGGTAGTCCAGCAGCAGCGAGACGGCCTGCCACGTCACGCGCAGCTGGTCGTCGGGCAGCTCCCGGGCCGGCACCTTCGGGGCCCGGCGTCCGATGCCGGGTAGCCAGCGTCTCATCACCTCACCCCCGAGGTCGGTATGCCGTGACCGTCCCAGTCGAGGAAGGTGCCCTGTCCCTGGGCGGTCTCCCGCCGGGCCTTCGCGGCCGAGTAGCTGCCGATCGTCACGGCAACGGGACCGCTGCCGGGGGCCGTACCGCCCTCGCCGACGGGGCATTCGGTGGAGATCGACTCCAGGCTGTGGGCCTGTTCCTTGTGCGACGGCGGGATGACGTAGCGCTCGTCGTACTTGGCGATCGCGAGCAGCCGGAACATGTCCTGGATCTCCCGGCCGGTCATGCCGACCTTGGCCGCGATCTCCTCGTTGCCGACCCCGCCGAGGTTGATGTCGCGCATGTAGGAGCGCATCGCGGCCATCTTCTCCAGGGCGGCGCGCACCGGGGTGACGTTGCCGGCCGTGAACAGGTTGGCCAAGTACTCCATGGGGATGCGCAGCACGTCGATGGCCCCAAACAGGTTGTCGACGTCTTCTGCGTCGTATCCGGTGGAGGCGACGGAGTCAACGATCGGCGACAACGGCGGGATGTACCAGACCATCGGCATGGTGCGGTACTCCGGGTGCAGGGGAAGCGCCACCTGGTGATCCATGATGAGTTTCTTCACCGGGGAACGCCGGGCCGCCTCGATCCAGTCGTGCGGGATGCCCTGGCGTTCCGCCTCGGCGCGGATCTCGGGATCCTCCGGGTCGAGGAAGACCGTGAGCTGTTTCTCGTACAGCTTGTGTTCGTCGCGTTCGGCAGCTGCAACGAGCACCGCGTCGGCGTCGTAGAGCATCAACCCGATGTAGCGCAGCCGTCCGACGCAGGTTTCCGCGCAGATCGTGGGGATCCCCAACTCCACGCGCGGGTAGCAGAAGGTGCATTTCTCGGCCTTGCCGGTGTGGTGGTTGAAGTAGACCTTCTTGTAGGGGCAGCCGGAGATGCACATGCGCCAGCCGCGGCAGCGGTCCTGGTCCACCAGGACGATGCCGTCCTCGGCGCGTTTGTAGATCGCACCGGAGGGGCAGGAGGCAGCGCACGCCGGGTTGAGGCAGTGTTCGCAGATGCGCGGCAGGTAGAACATGAAGGTCTGTTCGAACTCGAACTTCACCTTGTCCTCGATGCCCTTGAGCATCGGGTCCTTGTGCCCGTACTCGACCGCACCGCCCAAGTCGTCGTCCCAGTTCGGGCCCCACTTGGGGGTCATGGGTTCCCCCGTGATCAGGGAGTGGGCCCTGGCCACCGGGAAGTGCTTCTGCCCCGCCGGGGCGTTCAGCAGGTTCTGGTAGTCGTAGGTCCACGGTTCGTAGTAGTCGTCGATCTCGGGCATCTTCGGGTTGCCGAAGATGTTGAGCAGCTTGTGGAACCGGCCGCCGCCCTTGAGGCGCAGCCTGCCGCGCTTGGTGACCTCCCAGCCGCCCTGCCATTTCTCCTGGTTCTCGTACTCCCGGGGATAGCCGAGACCCGGACGGGTCTCCACGTTGTTGAACCACACGTACTCGGTGCCGGAGCGGTTGGTCCACGCCTGCTTGCAGGTGACCGAGCAGGTGTGACAGCCGATGCACTTGTCGAGGTTCATCACCATCGCCATCTGGGCCATGATTCGCATGTTGATTAGGTCCTTTCCGGCTCAGAAGTAGGTGACGTCCTGGGAACGCCTGCGGATCATCGTGACTTCGTCACGGTTGTTGCCCGTGGGTCCGTAGTAGTTGAACGCGAAGGCGATCTGTCCGTAGCCACCGGCAATGTGGGTCGGCTTGATCATGATGCGGGTCATCGAGTTGTGGATACCGCCGCGGCGCCCATTCCGCTCCGTCAACGGCACCTCGATGAGGCGATCCTGGGCGTGGTACATGTACACGGTGCCCTCGGGCATGCGGTGCGAGACGATCGCGCGGCAGCTGACGACGCCATTGCGGTTGACCAACTCGACCCAGTCGTTGTCCTTGATCCCGACCTTGGCCGCGTCCTGCGGGCTGATCCAGATCTGCTGACCGCCGCGGGAGAGCGTCTGCATGAACCAGTTGTCCTGGTACTGCGAGTGGATGGCCCACTTGAAGTGCGGCGTGAGGTACCGCACGGACACGCCGAGCTCGTTGACCTCACCGGGCGGGGCCTCGCCGAACAGCTGGGTCATGTTGAGGGGGCCACGGTAGGTGGGCAGCTGCTCGCCGAGCGCGATCATCCAATCGTGGTCGAGGTAGAAATGCATGCGCCCGGTGAGCGTGTGCCACGGCTTCATGCGTTCCACGTTGATGGTGAACGGTGCGTAGCGACGGCCTCCCGACTCGGATCCCGACCACTCAGGTGAGGTGATCACCGGCTGCGGCTGGGCGACGATGTCCTGGAACTTGATGTGCTTGCCCTCGTGCTCGGCCGCCAGGTCGTGCAGCTGCACGCCGATCCGTTTCTCCAGGGTCTTGAACCCCTGGGTGGCCAGGTGCCCGTTGGTAGTGCCGGCCAGCGACATGATCGCCTCGGCGACGTCGATCCCATTGTCCAGCTGCGGACGGCCATCGGCGGGGCCGCCGCGGCGGGTGCCGTTCTTGCCCTTGAGGTACGCGATGGCCGACGTGACGTCGGTGACGAGGCCTTTCTGGGCAGTACCGAGCTTGTCGAGCAGCGGACCGACGGTGCCGTATTTCGCCCCGATCGCGGTGTAGTCGCGTTCGACGACGGTCAGGCGCGGCATGGTGACCGCCGGAATCGGATCCACCTCGCCCTTGCTCCAGTCCCTGACCACACCGTGAGGCATGGCCATCGCGTCCGGTGAGTCGTGCATCAGCGGGGTGGCCATCACGTCCTTGCGCACCCCGAGGTGATCCTCGGCCAGCTCGGAGAGTTTGTCGGCGATCAACTGGAACGTCTCCCAGTCCGTCTTCGCCTGCCACGGCGGGTTGATGGCGGGGGTGAACGGGTGGATGAACGGGTGCATGTCGGTGGTGTTGATGTCGTGTTTCTCGTACCAAGTGGCCGCGGGCAGCAGCACGTCGGACATCAACGTCGAGCTGGTCATGCGGAAGTCCAGCGTCAGCAGCAGGTCGAGTTTGCCCTCGGGCGCCTGCTCCCGCCAGACCATGTCCTTGGGACGCATCTCCCCCTCCGCCTCGGCGGCGGTGACGGCGTGGTCGGTGCCGAGCAGGTGCCTCAGGAAGTACTCGTCGCCCTTGGCGGTGTTGCCGATCAGGTTGGAACGCCACAGGGTCAGGGCCCTGGGGAAGTTCTCGGGATTGTCGGGGTCCTCGACCGCGAACTTCAGACTGCCCCGTTTGAGCTGGTCGACGATGTAGGCGGGGGCCTCCTGCCCGGCGGCGGCGGCCTCGTCGGCCAGGACGAGGGGGCTCTTCTCGAACTGCGGGAAGAACGGCATCCAGCCCAGTTTCGCGGACTGCACGTACAGGTCGGAGGTGACCTTCTTGTCGAACAGGTCGTTGCCGAACTCCTTGGCGGAGAGGGTATCGGCGTCGAAGGTGTCGTAGCGGTACTGGTCGGTGTGGATGTACCAGTAGCCGGTGTGGATCATCTGCCGGGCGGGCCGGTGCCAGTCCAGTGCGAAGGCCATGGTGGCCCATCCCGTGATGGGACGGGCCTTCTCCTGACCGACATAGTGGGCCCAGCCGCCCCCGTTGCGGCCCTCGCAGCCGCAGAACTGGATCAGCGTCAGCATGGTCCGGTAGATCACGTCGGCGTGGTACCAGTGGTTGGTGCCGGCCCCCATGATGATCATGGAGCGTCCGTTGGTGTCGATCGCGTTCTGCGCGAACTCCCGGGCGACCCGGATGACCTGCGCGGCGGGAACGTTGGTGATGGTCTCCTGCCACGCGGGGGTGTAGATGCCCTCGACGTCGTCGTAGTCCTTCGGCCAGTTGCCGGGCAGACCCGGGCGGGACACTCCGTACTGGGCCAGCAGCAGGTCGAGGACAGTGGTGACCAGCCGGTCCCCGACCCGCCGCACCGGCACCCCGCGCCGCAGCCCGAAGGGCTCCTCGGTGTCGTTTGCGAAGCAGGGCAGCTCCACCTCGACCATCTCGTGTCCGGGGGTGTCCATCATTGTCAGGGCGGGTTTGAGGTCACCCAGGATCAGGTTCCACCTGCCCGCATCGGCTTCGCCGAAACGGTGCCCGAGGGTGCCGTTGGGGCTGGCTATCCGGTCGGTGTTCTCGTCCCAGACGAGCGGCTTGAACATGGCGTTGGCCTGCTCGGCCAGTTCCCCGCCGACATCGCCCGCAACGAGGTTCTTGCCCGGCCGGTACACCCCGGGGGTGTGTTCGTCGAGGGTGATCAGGAACGGGGAGTCGTTGTAGGTGCGGTTGTACTCGTCGAAGAACGGCACCCGCCGTTCGGCGAAGAACTCCTTCAGCACCACATGTCCCAGCGCCATGCCGAGGGCCGCGTCGGTGCCGGGCGCGACCGGCACCCACTCGTCGGCGAACTTGGTGGCTTCCGAGTAATCGGGCGACATGACCACGACCTTCTGGCCGCGGTAACGGGCCTCGACCATCCAGTGGGCGTCGGGCGTACGCGTCAGGGGCACGTTCGAACCCCAAAGCATCAGATAGCCGGCGTCCCACCAGTCGCCGGATTCACGCACGTCGGTCTGGTCGCCGTAGACCTGCGGCGAGGCGGGCGGCAGGTCCGCGTACCAGTCGTAGAAGGACAGCATGCAGCCGCCGATGAGGCTGTGGTACCGGGCACCGGATGCGTGAGAGACCATCGACATGGCCGGGATCGGCGAGAAACCGGCGATCCGGTCGGGACCCCAGCGTTTGATGATGTAGGTGTGGGCGGCGGCCACCATCTCGACGGCCTCGTCCCAGTTCGCCCTGACGAAACCGCCCTTGCCGCGGGCCCGTTTGTAGGTGCGCGATTTCTCCTCGTCCTGGACGATGGAGGCCCACGCCAGCACGGGATCACCGTATTGGGCCTTGGCCTGCCGGTACATCTCCAGCAGGACGCCCCGGATGTAGGGGTAGCGCACCCGGGTCGGGGAGTAGGTGTACCAGGAGAACGACGCTCCGCGCGGGCAGCCGCGGGGTTCGTACTCGGGCCGGTCGGGACCGACGGAGGGGTAGTCGGTCTGCTGCGCCTCCCAGGTGATGATCCCGTCCTTGACGTAGACCTTCCAGGAGCACGACCCGGTGCAGTTCACCCCGTGGGTGGAGCGAACCACCTTGTCGTAGGCCCAGCGGTCCCGGTAGAAGGAGTCGCTGCGACCGCCCTTCTTGTGGACGGTGCGCCCGTCACGGGAGACCTCACCCCGCGTGAAGAACCGGCCGGTGTCAACCAGCAGATCCGTGAGCGGACCGTCCATGCCCACCTCGTACGTGTTGGTCATTGCTTCTCTCCTTCGTGTCCGGTTTCCCGGCTGAGCCTCAGGCAGCAGGGTCCGCCCGAGAGGTCTGCTTCGAGTTCGACGTCCGTGTCGGGTTCCCCGAGCGCCCCCAGAGCCCCGCGGATGAGCCCCCGGTGTGCGCCACACACGGCCTCGGGGGACGAGAAAGCGGCCCCGCGGAGTGGGCAACCGCGCAGCTCCGCGGCCAGGCAGCACGGCCCGGTCCGCGTCACCCGGGGGTCGTATCCCCAGGACCTCAACAGCCTGAGCACGACGTCGGCCTTGTCCTGCCAGCCGGCCTCGGAAGGCTTGGGCAGCCCCAGGATGCCGGCGTTCAGGGTGCGCATCGCCCACTCCTTCAGCACGTCCTCGGCCTTGGCGCTCTCGACGTCCAGCACCTCGGCGAGCACCTCGGCCAGCAGCTGGTAATCGTCCTGGATGGTGACCGAGGGAACGGCGCGGGGCACCGGGAAGTAGCGGCGCCGGGGCCGCCCGACCCCCACCCGTTCGTCGCGCTGCAGGAGCCGTTCCTCGGCGACGAGCCGGTTGAGGTGCACCCGGACGGTGGTGACGTGCAGCCGGAGGTGCTCGGCGATCTCGGCGACCGTGAGGCCCTCGGGATGGCGCGCGAGGAGGTCGAGGGCAGAATCCTGCGCGGATGCGGTTTGTTCGCCCCCGGCCAGCTGCCTCACGACGGTCACCGACGTCCTCCTGTAATCAGAATAAAAAGGGAAGCCCCGGCCAGTCCGAAACGAGAATTTAGCAATGAACTTCTTGCTTTAAACCCCGGCTGTTAGGCCTTCCCGGCCTCGTCTGTTGACTTGATACTACAGCCACACATAGGCTCCTGCCAGCAATTAAAAGGGACCATCCCCCAATGGAGGGAGCGCCGTGAGCGCCGACACAACCAGACATCATGAGGCCCCGGGCGCCGTGCGTGTCCTCACGATGTCCAGCATCTCGTTCACCCTGATGTTCGCCGTGTGGCTGATGTTCGGGATCCTCGGCAAACCCATCCAGACGGAGTTCGGCCTGGACTCCGTGCAGCTGAGCTGGATCAGCGCCGTCGCGGTCCTCAACGGTTCCATGTGGCGCCTGCCCGCGGGAATCCTCGCCGACCGTTTCGGAGGCAAGATCGTCTTCACCGTGATGATGACCTTCGGGGCGGTGGCCTCACTGGCGGTTTCCTTCGCCGACAACTACGCGATGCTGCTGGTCCTGGCCTTCTGCGTCGGCATCGTCGGCAACTCGTTCTCGGCCGGTGTCGCGTGGAACTCGGCCTGGTACTCCCCGCAGCACAAGGGCTTCGCCCTCGGCGTTTTCGGCGCGGGCAACGTCGGCGCCTCCGTCACCAAGATCATCGGCCCCGGCATCATCACGGCCACCGCGGGCAGCGCCGTGCTCGGTTTCCTCCCCGGCGGCTGGCGCCTCATCCCCATCGTGTACGCGATCCTGCTGATCGTGGTCGGGATCCTCCAGTGGTTCATCACCCCCTTCCCGGATCGCACACCGGGGGCGAGCGCCAGGATCTCCGAGATGCTGACGCCCCTCAAGGACATCCGGGTGTGGCGCTTCAGCCTCTACTACGTGATCGTCTTCGGGGCCTACGTGGCCTACTCGGCGATCCTTCCCACCTACTACCAGGACGTGTTCAGGGTCGATCTCGGCACCGCCGCCCTCCTGACCACCACCTTCATCTTCCCCGCATCCCTGCTGCGGCCACTGGGAGGCTGGGTCTCCGACCGCTGGGGTGCCCGCACCGCCATGTACGCGACCTTCGTGCCGATCGGCGCCCTTTTCACCGTCCTGTGCATCCCCAGCGGGGTCGACGAGCAGGGCAACGCCTACGGCCTGCCGCTGTGGCTGGTGGTGACGCTGGTCTTCCTGATCGGCTGCACCATGGGCATCGGCAAGGCGGGGGTCTACAAGCACATCCCCACCTATTTCCCGCACCACGTCGGTTCCGTCGGGGGCCTCGTCGGCATGCTGGGTGGCCTGGGTGGTTTCTTCCTTCCCCCGATGTTCGCCTACATCGAGAAGTTCACGGGACTGGCCTCCACCCCCTTCATCGTACTGACCGTCCTGACAGGCCTTACGCTGATCTGGATGCACCTCGTGATCTCCCGCATGAAACGGGCGAACCCCGACAAGGACCTCGTCGAGGTCCCCGACGGCACCCAGTCCGCGTAGGAAGGAGAAGGAAGACCAATGAACACACCGGCAGAGAAACCCCACCCCGGGGAGTGGCTCGAGGACTGGGATCCCCAGGACGAATCGAAGTGGGACTCCAGGATCGCCTGGACCACCCTGACCATCACGACGTTCTCGCTGACCATGGCGTTCGTGTCCTGGTTCCTGCCGAGCGCGATAATCCCGAAGCTCACATCCATCGGCTTCGCCTTCAGCAAGGACGAGCTGTACTGGATGACCTCCATGGTGGGTCTGTCCGCGGGCATCCTGCGCCTGGTGTGGATGGTCCTGCCCCCGATCCTGGGCACCCGGAAGCTGGTGACCATCACGTCGGTGCTGATGATCCTGCCGCTGATCGGCTGGGGGTTCGCAGTCCAGAACCCGGGCACCCCCTATTGGTTGTTCATGGCCCTGGCCTTCCTGGCGGGCATCGGTGGCGGCGCGTTCTCCGGTTTCATGCCCTCTACGTCCTATTTCTTCCCGAAACGCCTCCAGGGCACCGCGCTCGGCCTCCAGGCGGGCATCGGCAACTTCGGTGTCTCGCTGGTGCAGCTGCTCACCCCATGGCTGATCGGTTTCTCCATGGTGTCCTGGCTGGGCGCCGCCCAGCACGGCCCGAAGGGTGACGTCTGGTACCAGAACGCGGCCTTCGTGTGGGTGCCGCTGCTGGTGGCCATCGCGGTGTGGGCCTGGCTGGCGCTCAAATCCGTGCCGATCAAGGCCAACATCAGGCAGCAGTTCGACATCTTCAGCAATCCCGACACCTGGTGGATGACCTACCTCTACATCATGACCTTCGGCACGTTCTCGGGCCTGTCAGCCCTGTTCGGCCTGCTCATGACCAACCTGTACGGCTCGGGGGCGGGCCTGGAGGACCTCGTCGCCCAGGGCTACGCGCTCAAGGACCCGGCTGTCTACGCCTTCCTGGGTCCGCTGGTCGGAGCCGGGGCGCGGGTGGCCTTCTCGCCACTGACCGACAAGATGGGTGGCGCGATCTGGACCCTGATCTCCGGGATCGGGCTGGTGATCTCCATTCCGGTCACCATTCTCGGCCTAACGCCGGACAAGACCTCGGTGGCGGCCCTCGACAGCAGTTTCAACCTCTACCTGTGGGGCATGCTCGCGATCTTCCTGTTCTCCGGGATCGGCAACGCCTCGACGTTCAAGCAGATGCCGATGATCTTCGAACCACGGCAGGCGGGCGGTGTGATCGGCTGGACGGCCGCCATCGCCGCCTTCGGGCCGTTCCTGTTCGGCGTCGGCGTGACCCTGCTGGGGGCCGTCGCGTTCTACTGGGTCGGTGTGGTATTCGCCCTCGGCGGGGTGGTCATCACCTGGCAGCGCTACGCCCGCAAGGGCGCCCCGAAGCCCAGCTGATCACCGCCGGTGGCGGGTCCGTGCGAGGCCGGGTCGCACGGACCGCCACCGGATGGGATAAGCTGCCACAGTTGGCCCCGTAGCTCAGGGGATAGAGCACCGCTCTCCTAAAGCGGGTGTCGTTGGTTCGAATCCAACCGGGGTCGCCAGTGAAACGCCTAGCCAGACGCGACTAGGCGTTTGCTTTTCCACGACTGCTCCCCCTCGGAGTCCGCATCTGTTCCGCATCAGCCAGCACCACCCGTGAAGTTCCTACCTCTCCCGTTTCAGCAGTTCCTCGAAGGGAATGACCTGCTCGAACCCGTCGACGGGATGTCGGCGTTCTACGCCCGTCAGGCAGGAGCGCAGCTCCCCCACCGCCTCGTCGATGCGCCACCGGAGTGCCGCCGCCCGAGCCCCCTCGTCTGCGAGCCTCGCGATCTCGACGGTGGCCCTGATGCGCTCGTGATCGGTAGGGGTGCGCCCGGTGGCGGGGTCGGTGGTCACGTCGCCGACGCTGAAGATTCCGAACTGCACGTCTTCTATCGGACAAGCCAAAGCTGATTGAATTATAAATCGCTTTGGTGGTTGACTCATTCCCCACCCCAGCTCAAACCCACGGCTCAGCAGGCGCACAGCAAACCCACAGCCAGACGTTGTTCGATGGAATCAGCAACAACCCTTGCAAAGAGAGCAGACCATGACAACCTTCATCCGCAACACGAAGATGTGGGCCGCGGCAACCCTGATCGCCCTGTCCCTGGGAACGGCCGTCCTCACCTCGACCTCACCCGCCACGGATGCGGCGAGCCAGCGATCCGACGTGGTGGCGGTCAGCACCCTGACCGCGTGACCGGCTCCGAACGCCGGGCGCGCGGTTCCTCGGCGATTTTCAGGCAACCGTGCGCGCCAACGAAACCGACGACCATTGGCCCCGGCGTGGTCGCTCAGGCGGGCCCCCACGCAGCCAGGTGGGTTTCTCCCCTGACCTCACCGACCTTCTCGCTCCTGCCCAGGAGTATTCGGTTCCCCGGCATGCGGGGCACCGGGTACCAATCGCCGCCATCGCCCACCGAGATGTCGACCACGTCACCGGAGCCGACGTACTGGCCGCGGACCTCATCCGAGGATCTCTTGCCGACGACGATGGAATTGAAACCGTCGGATACCCCCATCACCTCCTCATCACCGATGGTGAATCCGAATTCGCCTTTCGATGCTTCGTGGCTGAAATCCACAGGAGCCACTGCATAGCCGAGGTTCGGAGTCTCCTCCTCGTTCTTGAACGAGGTCATCACATGCGCCTTGCCGTCCACGTTGACCAGCCGGGGCCAACGCACCCCGTACGCTTTCCCGCTGATTCCCTCAAGACCCGGAACCGTACGACAGCTGCTGGCGGTCTGCTCATTGCACAGCGAGAGGTTGCGTCTTTTCGTCCAGCGCCCTTCCGGGCTGGCAGCACCTTCTTCTCCTGCACGGATCAAGATTCCGACGCCATCGGGCCACGAAACGTACTCGTAATCGGTCTTCGATGTGTCGACGATCTCAAAACTTCCCTCACCCGCCTCGGCCAGGCTCGGGTTGCTCCTTCCGTCCAGAGTCCGTGGACCGACATGGATGGGATAGGGGGATGTGACGGGGTTCTCCCTGGTCGCCAACACTTCCCCGTTTCTCGCGGAGCGCAGCTTCTCGGTGGGTTCCTTTCTCTCCGTCCCGGCGTCGTTCGAATACTCCCAGATCGTGAAAACATCACCGGTCACCCCGAGGTATCCGACTTCCCAGCCGAGGCTGTATCCCCCAGGAAGCTCATCTCGCCAGACCTCGCCGCCCGTGCCGTCGAGTCCGAGCACGTGGGCGCCGTTCCCTTTTCCGCCGGGGATCACGACGACCACCCCGTCGGCCCAGGAGGCCACTCGTCCCGGTTCCGTTGAACCGCCGTCCTCGCCCGCGCTCTCCCGGGGGAATGTGATCAGGTCACTTCGAGTTCCCGCCTCGTCCAGGGTGAAGATTGTTCCCGCGAGATCGGTGCAGATAATTTTGGGAGCGGAGGGAAGCGTGTCGCAGCTCCATTTGGAGTCGGCGTCGAGGCTCCACACCACTTCTCCGGTCCCTGCCGAGACACCTGCGAGTCTGCTGCCATTCGCACCGAGATCAGTGGCATCACACATCCTGTTGTCGACCACCCACACCACCCAGACGTCACCGATCACCAGGGGACCGTCGTCCAGGGGACCGCCCCTCAAGGTGTTTCCGTCGTGTTGCGGCGTCTTCGACCAGTCGTAGCAGATGCGTGGCTCCTTGTAATCGGGGAAGGCCGCGACGAGGTCGAGTTCCCACAGCTTCCTTGCCCCATTCGTGAAGCTGGTTCCGGGGTCCTGGAGAGGCGTGAAGGTCGGGAGTGCCAGTGGCGTGGAAGAGGATCTCTCGGATTCTGGCGCCGAGCGGTTCAGCAGGCCTGGTATCACCGCCCCTCCAGCGACGACGAGAGCGGCAGTCACGGCGAGGATGATCCACCCAGGACGCCATCCGAAAAGCCTTCTATTCACTCCGGCTTCTGGATTCCGTTGTTTCTCGGGTGTTTCCGTGTGCTCCATTGCGAGAACCCCTTCCCGGTGAACGTCAGCTGGGACAGAGGTTACAAACCATCAGGGTCATTTTCTCTTTCAAACAGTCGCGCGACCTTTCGGGAATGCTCGCTATCCGGTGCCGTGTGTCCTCGGCGGGGCCGGGAGCACCAGCGGTGTGCCCGTCACCGGGTCAGGGGTCACCGAGACCTCGAGGCCGAACACCTGTTCCACCGTCTCCGCGGTCATCACATCGGAGGGCTTTCCTTGCGTCAGGATCCGGCCGTCGCGCATGGCGATGATCCGGTCCGCGTAGCGGCAGGCCTGGTTGAGGTCGTGCAGCACGGCCACCACGGTGGTGCCGAGCACCTGGTTGAGTTCCCGGCACAGCTCCAGGACCTCCACCTGGTGGGCCAGGTCCAGGAATGTGGTGGGTTCGTCGAGGAGCAGCACGCGCGTCTGCTGGGCCAGTGCCATCGCGATCCACACCCGTTGCCGCTGACCGCCGGACAGCTCGGCGACGCGCCGCGCGGCCAGCGCGCTGACGTTGGTGCGTTCCATGGCGGTGCTGACCTGCTCGTCGTCCTCGTCGGACCACTGGTGCAGCACGCTCTGGTACGGGTACCGGCCACGGCTGACCAGTTCGTGGACGGTGATGCCCTCGGGGGCTATCGAGGACTGCGCCAGGAAGCCGACCTCCCGCGCGAAGGCCTTGGGGCGCATCCCGGCGATCTCCCTGCCGTCGAGCAGGACGGTTCCCGAACGCGGCGGCAGCACCTTGCTCAGCGACCTCAGCAGGGTGGACTTGCCGCAAGCGTTCGGCCCGACGATCACGGCGAACGACCCCGTCTCAATGGCGACATCGAGGCCCGCCACGACATCGGCGCCACCGGCGTATCCCAGATGGAGGTCCCGGCCCTCCAGCACGAAGGACCGGGCTTCGTTTCCGCTCAACCCCGGACGGCCTTGACGATCTGGTCGCGGACGACGCGTGCCGCAGTGGGCCCGGCGTTCAGGAAGAACGGGTCGTCATCGACCTTGACGGCGTGTCCGGCGCTCACGGCCTTCAGCGAACCCCAGAGCGCCTGTCCGGTGAGTTCCTCGTCCTTGTCGCCCTGGATTCCGTAGAACAGCCAGTTGCCGTCGGCCTGGTCGAGGGTCTCGGAGGACAGCTCATTCGAGACACCATTGGTGAACTGCTGGGTGTCGGGGCGTTGTAGCCCCATGTCGGCGACGACGGACCCGGCGAACGAGATCGGCCCGAAGATCCGGAGCTTGTCGCTGTTCTTGCGCAGCAGCGAGACCGTTCCGGCGGAGCTCAGCGCTGAACCAGCCTCGGCCGCCTCTTTCTTGAGCCTGTCCAGCAGGGACTGGGCCGCCTCCCGTTTACCGAGGGCGTCGGCCAGCAGCAGAAAGTCGGTCTTCCAGAACTGTCCGGTGCCGCGCATCACAACGGTGGGGGCGATGGCGGTCAGGTTCTTGTACAGGGTGTCGGCGTCGTCCTTGCCCGCGATGTTGGTCAGGATCAGGTCGGGTTTGAGTGCCCCGATGGCCTCGATGTCCGGTTCGTTTCGGGACCCGACCCTCGTGATGGCCTCGATGGCGGAGACCTGGTCGGGGTAGGCGTCCTTCAAGTATTGGGAAACGGGACCCTCCGCGCCGGATGCGGTGGTGGAGCCGATCGGGCACATGCCGAGGGACAGCATGGCGTCGGCCTGTCCCGTGGAGATGACGACCACCTTGGTGGGGGCGGCGTTGATCGTCGTCTCGCCCTGGTAGTGGACGACGGTGCGCGGGAAGACGCCATCGGCCTGCCCGGAGCCCAGTCCGCTGTCCAGCTCGGCGGGGACGACGGTGCTCTTCGGAAGGCTCTTGGAGGAACTGCCGGAACCCGTGGATGCCGCACCGGAGGCGGCGGGCGAGGTTTCCTGCGAAGCGGACTTGGAGGAGCAGGCCGCGAGCACCGCCAAGGCGGAGACCGCCCCGCCGGCCAGGATCGTGCGGCGGGAGACGGTGAAGGGATGTGGACGCGTGGCTCGAGAAGCACTCATGATAGCAAGGCTAACCTTAACTTCATGACGAAGGCCAGCCTATTCCGCAGCTCGTCCCAAACCCCGACCCGAACAGGACCAGCGCTCCATGCGATCTTCCACTGATCAGGCCGACGCCCCCGCTCGGCCCGGCCGTCCCCGATACACCAGGCAACGCAGCGGACCCCTGCGTTTCCTGGCCCCGCTGCTGGCGGTTCTGATCCTCCTCGTACTGATCACCGAGAGCCTGGCCCTGGGTTCCCGGACCCTGAGCCCGGAGGAGGTCTGGCAGGGGCTCCTGGCGCACGACAACTCGGTTGCCAGCAAGGTGGTGTGGGGGCTGCGCATCCACCGCACCATCCTCGCGATCGTGGTGGGCGCCTCCCTCGCCGTGGCCGGGGTAGTCATGCAGGCCCTCACCCGTAATCCCCTGGCGGAACCCGGCGTCCTTGGCGTCAACGCGGGCGCCTCCCTCGCGGTGGTGGCGGCCATCGGAGGGCTCGGGTTGACCTCCGTGAACCAGTACCTGCCGTTCGCGTTCGCCGGTGCGGCGGCAGCCGCGGTGCTCGTCCACGCGATGTCGCGGCGCTCGGCCGATGCCGGGCCCGCCCGCCTGGTGCTGGCCGGGGTCGCGCTGGGCGCCAGTCTGTCGTCGATCACCGGCACCATCACCATGTACAACAGCAAGGCCTTCGACTCGTACCGCTTCTGGGTGGTGGGTTCGCTCGAGAACCGGAAACTGGAGGTCCTGCTCTGGGTTGCCCCATTCCTGGCGGTCGGTCTGGTCCTGGCCTTGGCGTCGGCGCACAGCCTCAACGCGCTGGCCCTCGGCGACGAGCAGGCCACGGCGCTCGGGGTGAACCTCGCGCTGGTGCGGGGCGGGGCGTTCGTCGCGATCACTTTGTTGTGCGGGGCGGCAACGGCCGCCGTCGGCCCGATTTCCTTCATCGGCCTGGTCATCCCCCACGTGGTTCGTCTGCTGGTGGGGGCCGATCAGCGACGCCTGCTGGCGTGGTCGGTCGTGGCGGGGGCGGGGCTCCTGCTGGCGGCAGACGTGGTGGGACGGCTCCTGGTGCGCCCCACCGAGCTGGAGGCGGGAATCGTGACCGCCTTCATCGGCGCACCCGTGCTGCTGGTCCTGGCTTTGACGAACCGGACGGTCAGGAGAAGCGCATGATCCCGGATCCGGTTCACACCCTGGGCGCCCCAACCGGCCATCGCCGGATCTCTCTCGGGCCCCGGGCCCGTTTCAGTTTCCTGGTGCACTGGCGGTCGCTGGTGGTGGCCGGGATCGCTCTGCTGGTCGTCCTGGCGGGGTCGGTGGCGTCACTGACCACGGGGGCCTATCCGGTGTCCCTCGACATGCTCCTGGATGTGTTCCAGGGCAGGGGTGAGGATCTGGCCCCCTTCATCGTTCTCGAGCAGCGGCTGCCGCGGGTGACGGGGGCGGTCGTCATCGGTGGCATGCTCGGGATGTCGGGCGCGATCTTCCAGAGCGCCTCCCGCAACCCGCTGGGCAGCCCCGACATCGTCGGTTTCACGCGGGGCGCGACGACGGGTGGCCTGTTCGCCATTCTGGTGTTCGCCTCCTCCAGTGCCCTGGTCACCGGGGCGGGTGCGATCATCGGCGGAGCTGCCACGGCGGCGGTGGTCGTGCTGCTGACCATGCGGCGCGGGGTCGGCGGGGACACCCTCGTGCTGAGCGGTATCGCCCTGGGGCAGATGCTCGCTTCCCTCAACGACTACCTGCTGGCCGCAACCGACATCGAATCGGCCGAGGCGGCCAAGACCTGGCAACACGGCAGCCTCAACGGAATCACCTGGGCGACCGTCACCCCCCTGCTGGTCACCGCGATCCTGCTGCTCCCGGCCGGGATGTGGCTGGCCGGGCCCGGCAGGATCCTCGAGATGGGCGACGACGCGGCCTCGGGGCTCGGCCTCAGGGTCCGCCGAACCCGTTCCGCGATGATCGGCTACGGCGTGGTCCTGGCAGCGGTGTGCGTGGCTGCGGCAGGCCCGATCGGTTTCCTGGCCCTGGCCGCTCCCCAGCTGGCGGGCCGGCTGTCGCGCTCGGCGGGGATCAGCCTCCTGCCAACATTCGCGGTGGGCGCGGCCCTGCTGGTCCTGGCCGACTTCACTGCGGGACGGCTGCTCAGTCCCTTCCAGATCCCCGTCGGGCTGATCAGTTCGGCCCTCGGCGGGCTCTACCTGATGTGGCTGCTGGGAATGGGGAGCCGGCGTCGCGCATGAGGAGTTCGGGGACGACGATCACCCGCCTCCCGCGCCCGGTTGCCGGCTCTCGCCCCGTCCGGGCAGGGCTTGCAACCGAGCGGAGATGGCCGATACTGTTTTCCCGCCCCACCTCCGATCTCGAGAAATTCGGGGCCTTCAGCGGAGCGGAGCGACGCACCGGAACTCCCGGGCCGCTTCCCGCGCACCTGGGCCACAGGCAAGGAAAGAAATTTGGAAAGGCACTCCCCCACCCGTGAGGGCCGCGGTTACACCTGGGCGAAGGCCATCCTCCTGGGCGAGCATTCCGTCGTGTACGGGCATCCCGCCGTGGCCGTGCCGCTGCACGACCTGCGGATGCGGGCGACGGCAACACCCGTCCCCGGCCCCTCCCAGCTGAACTGCCTCGACCACCGAGGCCCAATGGAGCAGGCCGCCCCCCGGTTCGCCTGCATCGTGAAGGCCTTCGACACGGCCCGGGAATTCTCCGGTTGCCAGGGGCAGTCCTTCGAGATCACCACCCACAGCGACTTCCCCCACGAGCGCGGGCTGGGTTCCTCCGCGGCCGCGGCGGGAGCGATCATCCGCGCCGTCCTGGAAGCCTGCCATTGTGACGCCTCCACCGACGAGTTGTTCGCGCTGACGCAGCTTGCCGAGCAGGTGGCGCACGGGAAACCGTCCGGGCTGGATGCGGCGGCGACCAGCTCCCCCCACCCCATACGGTTCCAGGCCGGTCGGATGCGTCCCCTCGACCAGCGCATCGAACAGGCGCACCTGGTCATCGCGGACTCGGGGGTCCACGGCAGCACCCGTCAGGCCGTCGGCGGCCTGCGACTGCGCTACGAGGAGAACACCGGCACCATCGGCCCGCTCATCGACGAACTCGGCGCGCTCGCGCAGACGGCTGTGACCGCCCTGGGTGACGGCGATGCGCCCGCCCTCGGGGCGGCCATGGACCGGGCACACACGGTGCTGGCGGAACTCGACCTGAGCCTGCCGATCCTGGACGAACTCGCTGCCTCCGCCCGCCGGGCCGGGGCGCTGGGCGCCAAGCTCACCGGTGGGGGGCTCGGCGGGTGCGTGATCGCCCTGGCGGACAGCGCGCGGGCTGCGGACCGCATCCGCTCCGCCCTGGAACGCTCGGGCGCGTCCGCGACGTGGATTCACCGGATGCCAGTCAGCGAGGTGAACGAATGACCATCACCGCGACGGCCAGCGCGAACACCAACATCGCCCTGATCAAGTACTGGGGCAAGGCGGACGAATCGCTGGCGATCCCCGCGACGTCGAGTCTGTCGCTCACCCTCGGCGGAACCCGGACCACCACCACGGTCTCCTTCGACGGCGGCACCGGAGGCGAGGACGCGGTCACCATCAACGGCACCACCCCCGGCGGGACGGCCCGGGAGCGGGTCGTCCGGTTCCTCGACCTCGTGCGTTCCCGGGCGGGCATGGCGATCCCGGCGAGCGTCACATCCTCCTCCACCGTGCCGCTCGCGGCAGGCCTGGCGAGTTCAGCGGCGGGTTTCGCCGCGCTCGCCGCGGCCGCCACACGCGCGGCGGGCATGCGCCTGGACGAGCGTGCGCTGTCTCGGCTCGCCCGGCGCGGCTCCGGGTCGGCCACCCGCTCGATTTTCGGTGGTCTGGTGCTGTGGAACGCCGGGGTCGACGACGAAACCTCCTACGCCGAACCCGTGGACTGCGACCTGGCCCCGGCCATGGTCGTCGTCGTTGTCTCGGCGGGACGCAAGACCATCAGCAGCACGCAGGCCATGCGCCACACCATGAACACCTCACCGCTCTACCCGGCCTGGGCCGAGGCCAGCCGCGAGGACCTGCGGGTGGCGCTGGATGCGGTGCGCGCCCGCGACCTGCCGCGCCTGGGTGAGGTCGTCGAGGGCAACGCCCTGGGGATGCACGCAGCGATGATCGCGTCGCGTCCCTCCGTCGTGTACTGGCTGCCGGAAACGCTCGACGTGTTGCACACGGTCCGCGTCATGCGTGACGAGGGGTTCCCCGTCTGGGCCACCATCGACGCGGGCCCGAACGTGAAGGTCCTCACCACCGGGGAGGACGCCGATCGGGTCGCGGCCGTTCTCCGGGACCGCATCCCCTGCGCGACGACCTCGGTCAGGTACCCGGGCGGGGGCGTGCGCGTCGAGGAGGTCACCGCGTGATCTCGGCCAGTGCACCCGGAAAGCTCTACGTAGCAGGCGAGTACGCCGTGGTCGAGCCCGGTCACCGGGCAGTGCTGGTCGCGGTCGACCGTTTCATCACTGTCCGGGTCACGGTTGCCGAGCATGCGGGCCGCATCACCTCCGACCTGTACGCGACGCGTTCCCTGACGTGGTACCGGCGTCTCGAGGACGACGTGTTGGAGGTCGAGGAGCAGTTCGACGACTACGTGGTCTCGGCGATCCGCGTCGTCGAGCAGATGGTGCGCGAGAAGGGCGGCTCGATGCGGTTCTTCGACCTGGACGTCTCCAGCGAACTGGACGACGACAGCGGACGCAAACTCGGCCTGGGTTCCTCCTCGGCGGTGACCGTGGCGACGGTGCGGGCCGTGGCCGGTTTCTACGGCCTGCCCCTGGACGACATGGCCGTGTACAAGCTGGCGCTGCTGGCCAGCGATGCCGTGCAGCCCATCGGTTCCGGTGGCGACATCGCCGCCAGCGCGTTCACCGGATGGGTTGGCTACACCTCCCCCGACCGCGCCTGGCTGCGCAGGGAACGCGCGAGAACGAATACGGACAACGGCCTGAGCCGGCTGGTGGCCGGGCGGTGGCCGCTGTTGGAGATCCGCCGCCTGCCCAGCCCCGGGTTGAGTCTCCGCGTGGGATGGACCGGCGCCCCCGCATCCACCCCCCGTCTGGTCGCGGGCGTCCAGGCGGGCGCGCACAGGACCGATGACGCCGCCTACACGGCTTTCCTGCGCGGCAGCGAGAACTGTCTGGGGTCCTTGGTGCAGGCACTCCGGGAGAACGACACCGCGGAGATCAGTCGCCGGATCGAGGAGAACCGGCGGCTCCTGTCGGATCTCAGCCGCGCCAGTGGGATCACCATCGAAACCCCTCAGCTGCGAAGGCTCGCGGAGATCGCCCAGGAGCACGGGGCGGTGGCCAAGAGTTCCGGCGCCGGGGGCGGGGACTGCGGAATCGCCCTGTGCCCGCCCGAAACGGACACCGCAGCCATGTGCGCCGCCTGGGAGAAGGCGGGCATCCATCCCCTCGACCTGTCGGTCCATTTCCACCCCGAGGTCACCCCATGATCCCGGATCACGGCGCCCCGGGACACGCTTCCCGGAAGGACGAGCACCTGAACCTGGCCGTTCGCCTGCACGACCGGGACCGGCAAAACGCCTTCGACGACGTCTCCTTCATCCACCATGCCCTGCCCGGCACCTCCGTCGATTCGACCGATCCGGGCGCCACCGTGTTCGGTGTCCGCTGGGAGGCCCCGTTCTACATCAATGCGATGACCGGGGGCACCCGGGCCACGGCGGAGATCAACGCAGGCCTGGCCGGGGCCGCCGCCGACGCGGGTGTGGCGATCGCCTGCGGTTCGCAGCACATCGCCCTGCGGGATCCCGGGCGCGCTGATGGTTTCCGCATCATCCGCCGTGAGGCCCCGCAGGCCTTCGTGCTGGCCAATGTGGGCCCGACGGTCACGCCGGAGGATGCGGTGCGTGCCGTCGAGATGCTCGAGGCCAATGCCCTGCAGATCCACCTCAACGTGGCGCAGGAACTGGTCATGCCCGAGGGGGACCGGGATTTTCGCGACTGGCCCGAGCGGATCGCGGCCATCGTCGCGGCGGTGCCCGTTCCCGTCGTCGCCAAGGAGGTGGGGTTCGGTCTTTCCCGCCACACGATGGCGATGCTGGAGCGGGCAGGGGTCGCGGCCGTCGACGTGGCGGGGGCGGGCGGCACCGATTTCATCGCCATCGAGAACGAGCGGCGTCCCGGCCGGGACTACTCGTACCTGACCGGGTGGGGGCAGTCGGCGGTGCTGTGTCTGCTGGATGCGTTGTGGGGGGACGAACCCACCGGCCTGCCGGTGTTCGCATCCGGGGGGGTGCGCACTCCGCTGGACGTCGTGCGTTCGCTCGCGCTGGGTGCGCGCGCCGTCGGAGTCTCGGGCCATTTCCTGCGAACCCTGGTCAGGAATGGGCCTGCCGGGTTGAGGCGCGAGCTGCGCACGTGGACCGATCACGTGCGCACGCTCATGACCCTGCTGGGGGCGGCCGAGGTCGGTCAGCTGCGCGACACGGATGTGCTGGTGACGGGGGAAACCGCCGAGCGGGCCCGCCTGCTCGGCATCGATCCGGCACAGCTCGCCCACCGTTCGAGGCGTTGAACCCCAGCCAGAACCACTCCTCACCCAACCACCAGTGCCCGGACAAGGTCACCATGGTTTCGACACGGGCCGCTCCTTCGTCGCAGCCCGGCTCAACCAGCTTTGGGAAGGAGTAGCCCGGCCCAACCGGTTTCGTGAAGGTCCGGAACCTGCTCAGGCGATGGCGGCCAGGGCGGTGATGATGCCGGGGGCGGCGTAGAGCGTCATGAACTGCACACCGTAGGAGACTCCGAGCCGGTTGAGTGCCCCGCACACCACGCCGACGAGCAGCACCCCGAACATGTTCGGGACGCCCGCGTCGATGTAGGCCAGCAGCAGGATGAAGACCACGAACAGCGTCAGCACCGCCTCGTGCGGGATGCGTCGCATGACGAAGTAGGTGATCTGCGACGACCAACGAACCGCGATCACGTAGGTGATCACGACCGAGATCAGCGCACCAACGGCGACTGCGGCTATGAAACCGGGCAGTTGCAACCGGTGGTGCAGGTTGTTGCCCAGATCGTAGACGGGGGGTGCGTTGAACAGCGGGCCCGCGGGTCCCGCGGAAACCCCCGAGACGGGAATGCCCAGGGCCACGAGCGGAATGATGACCCCGGCGAGATAGGTCGAGTGCGTCAATGAACTCATCACGGTCACGGCGCGCTGCGCGCGACGCACAGGGTCCTTCTTCTGGCGCGCCACCGAAGCCTCGCCGAGCAGGAAGGTCAGGCCGACGGGGCTGAGCACGAACAGCGGCGTCGAGACGGCCGCCATCAGGGCACTCCACCTGCCCTCGGACCGGGTGATCATGCGGCCCGGCATCAGCGCCTGGGATTCGAATCCGGAGCGCAGGAGGGATGTCCTGGTCCTGGTCCCGTGCGGCAGCGCCGCGCGACGTTTGGCGTTGAGCAGTTCGAGCAGGGTGATGAGCATGGGACCCACCGTGATCCCGAGGAAGAAGGAGATGTTGACGTTGCCCTTCTCGCCGATGATGTTGACCGAGCGGTAGAGCGTGGGCAGCGCCTGGAACATCAGCGCCAGCGGAATGATCGCCACCAGCGCGAGGATCCGGTTGGTGCCGAGCAGCGCCAGGAGCACCGTTCCCACCGCGAGTATCACCGGGGTCTGGGCCTTGATCGGGTCGGCGATGGGCGCCAGCAACCCCGCCAGGATGAAGCTGAGGGGAATGGAGACCACGGTTCCGATGGCGGAGCCCACCGCCATTTTCCGGATCGTCTCGGAGGCCAGGCCCCTGTTGCGCAGGAAAACGGAGTGTTCCATCAACGGAGCCGACATCACCCCTCCCGGCAGGCCGACCAGCGCGGTGGGGATGCCGTTCATCAGGTTGAGCGTCACCACCGCGGAGACGAAGAAGGCGAGCACCACCTCAGGCGGGGCGCCGGACAGCACGACGGCCAGGGTGATGGGTGCGAGCACGCTCGTCTCGTCGGTGCCGGGAATGAAACCGATGAAGGTGTAGAGCACGACGGCGCCGAGCACCGCCAGCAACATCATGCCGATGAGTTCCGGGGTCACTCGGCACCTTCCTCACCGGCGTCGACGGGCTCCATCTCGTCGACGATCCCCACGTCCCGTTTGGGGGTCACGAGGAAGCAGTTCACGACGAAACCGACGACCGAGGCCCCCAATCCCCAGTAGAGCGTCTGCCCGCCGGTGTTCGAGGCGATCAGCACCGCCGCAACTGCGCAGATCGCGGAAACCACCAGACAGGCAATCAGATCCTTGGGTGAGACGAGGTCGTTCCAGACCTCGATGTTCCGACCTTCCAGGCCTTCGATTCCGGCTTCGGGAGTATCGCGCACGGTCGGTCATGGTATTCCAAATCCCCCAAACGCACCATACATGGCTCGCCGCGGTTCCATTGGATTGATCGGGTCGCCGAGCGACGGGCACGCATCACGTTTTCCGAGGAGGGGCGGTCGGCGGAACCAACAGCTCCTCGCCTCCTCCTCGTAAGCGATCCGAGCGAATAGCGGTGTCGATCTGAAGAGCACCTCCGGGTAAGACCAAACGGCTGACGCATCCCCAAGGCAGTCACAGTACCGCTCCGGCCTGGAAGACCTCTAAGCTGTGGAGCGGATCTGAGGCAACCGCAGGAGCAGCCATGACGAGCATCGCCGGAAAGGAACCGTCCGCATGGGAAGCGAAGTTCCCCCTGATCCGGGAGCTCGTCGCGTACCAGGAGACGGCTTGGTTCAACCCCGGAGTCAGGTCCGGCAAAGCCGCGTTGACGGGTCTCGGACTCACGACCGCCGACATCGACGACGCGGCGGCCCGCCTGAGGCGCTTCGCCCCCTACATCGCACAGGTCTTCCCCGAGACCCGGCTTTCCGCAGGGATCATCGAGTCCCCCCTGTACGCGGTTCCGTTCATGCAGGCCGCGATCGAACGCCGGGAGGACATCCGGATACCCGGGAAACTCTGGGTGAAGATGGACGCCGAGCTGCCGATCTCCGGTTCCATCAAGGCTCGCGGGGGGATCTACGAGGTGCTGCACCACGCCGAATGGGTCGCCCTCGACGCGGGGCTGATCACCCGGGGCTCCGACTACCGGGAGCTGGACTCACCTGAAGCCCGCGAGCTGTTCGCCGAGCACTCGATAGCGGTCGGTTCCACCGGGAACCTGGGCCTGTCGATCGGGATCATGAGTGCGCGGCTTGGTTTCAACGTCACCGTGCACATGTCCGCCGACGCCCGCCCGTGGAAGAAGGAGATGCTCCGCAGGCACGGCGTCGAGGTGGTGGAGTACGAGTCCGACTATTCGGTGGCGGTGGCCGCTGGCCGCAAACAGGCCAGGTCCGACCCGTCGATGCACTTCGTCGATGACGAGAACTCCACGACGCTGTTCCTCGGTTACGCGGTGGCCGGGCGGCGTCTGGCGGGCCAGCTCCAGGCCTTCGACATCCCGGTGGACGAGGAACACCCGCTCTTCGTGTACCTGCCGTGTGGGGTGGGTGGCGGTCCCGGTGGCATCACCTTCGGCCTCAAGACCGTCTTCGGTGACGCCGTCCACCCGGTTTTCGCGGAACCGACCCACTCCCCCAGCATGCTTCTCGGCGTGCGAACCGGGCTCCACGACGGGGTCTGCGTGCAGGATTTCGGCATAGACAACATCACGGCCGCCGACGGGCTGGCGGTCGGCCGTCCGTCGGGCTTCGTCGGCAGGTCCTTGGAACACGCCATCGACGGCTATTACACGGTCAGCGACGAGAACCTCTACCGCTACCTGACCCTGCTCAGGGAAACCGAGGGGTTGAAGGTGGAGCCCTCCGCCGTCGCCGGTTTCCTCGGCCCGCAGCGGGTCCTGGACGATGCCGCCTATCTGAAACGCACCAAGCTGACCCCGAAGGTGCTCGCCAACGCGACCCATCTGGTCTGGGCGACGGGCGGATCGATGGTGCCACCGGACGAGATGAACGACTATTTCCGCAAGGGGGTCGAGCTGCTGCTGGAGTTCTGAGGAGGCCGCCGGGAAATGACGAGGCCTCCGGGGCCGTTGAGGTTCCCCGGAGGCCTCGCCCGTATCGGGCTCACTTTCCGGTGAGCTTGTCCTTGGCCTCTTCGACCTTGTCGGCGACACCGCTCGCGACGTCACCGAGCTTCTCCTTGGCGTTGTCGACGATCTGACCGACGCCGCCCTTCACGCGATCCCCCTGGCCTTCGGCTCGGAGGTCCTGGTTGCCGACGGCCTCGCCGACGTTTTCCTTGGCCTTGCCGACGGTTTCCTGGATCTTGTCACCGAGTCCCATTGCATCCTCCTGATGGTTGTTGCGTGCATCGGACCGATACTCAGGCTACAAGGCAATTCACGGTCACCCAAGGATTTCCGGGCACTCCCCGCCGAGAGACGCGCTGCCCACGATCACCAGAACCAGGCACCGGGATCGTCTCGTTCCTCACCTTTCCCACGAGACATCAGCGCTCCGGCACCCAGTTGGTTCACCCGTCGCGCATAGGCCAGCCGGTCCTCCAGGGTCGGGAGTTCATCCGCCATGAGACCGTCGAGAAGCAGGACCGCCAGCCCGTGGACGCTTGCCCACAGAGCGGTCTCGTGCTCGGGGGTGGCGTGCTCACCAGTGATGATCTGCGCGAACCGGCCGAGTTCATCGCGGGCCCGCTTACCGGCCGCCAGGACCCCGGGAAACCGCGCAGGGTCGCACATGTCGCGGCGGAACATGACCCTGAACACCCCCGGATTGGTCAGCGCGAACTCGACGTAGGCGTTCCCGGATGCCTCCACCACGGCCCTGAGATCCTCGGTGCCCGTCTTGTCCCGCGCTTCGCGCAGCCGGTTCGCCAGCTCGTCGAACCCCGCCTCGACGAGGGCGGCGAGGATCGCCTCGCGGTTGGTGAAGTAGTGGTAGGGAGCCTGGTGGGTGCAGCCGGCGCGACGCGCCACCTCCCGCATGCTGAGCGCGGCCGGCCCGCCCTCGTCCAGTAGTTCGCGGCTGGTGCGCAGCAGGTCCTCGCGCAGATCGCGCGTCCCACTCTTTCTCGGCCTACCCGGCGCTCTCGGGGTCATGACCCAAGCCTACGGCATGCTTGACAGCGTCAAGGCGCTCGCTAAGCTGTCACCTGACACTGTCAGGTAAATTGGGAGCAAGGATGTACGACGCCATCATCATCGGATCGGGTATAGGTGGACTGACCACGGCAGGGCTGCTCGCCCGGGTCTCGGGCAAGCGGGTCCTCGTGCTGGAGAAACACACCGAACCGGGCGGACTGACGCACACGTTCCGTCGCGACGGCTTCTCCTGGGACGTCGGGCTGCATTACATCGGACAACTCGAACCGGGCGGCCCGCTGCGCACGTATCTCGACTACCTCTCGGATGGCGAACTGACGTGGAATCGCGTACCGGGCGCCTACGACCGTTTCGTCTATCCAGGCATCGACTTCTCCGCACCCTCCGATCCCGCCGAGTACCAGCGGAAACTCATCGACACCTTCCCAGCAGAGGCCCGCGCCATTCGCCGATACTTCCGCGACATCCGCAACGTCAACAGGTGGAACACCCTCAATTTCATCAAACACATGGTGCCTGGCACCGTCGCACCACTGCTGCGGGGCGTCCAGCGAGTCTCGGGCCGGATGGCGTTCGGAACCACGCAGCGCTACCTGAAGAAACGTTTCCGCTCCCCCAGGCTCCGGGCCCTGCTGGCCAGTCAGTGGGGCGACTACGGACTGCCGCCGTCGCTCAGCGCCTTCGCCACGCACGCGATGATCGTCGGGCACTACTTGAACGGTGCTTGGTTTCCCGAGGGCGGCAGCGCCCGCGTTGCCCGGACCTTCGAGAAAGGCATCGAACGGGCCGGAGGTGCCGTGCGGGTTGCCCAGGACGTGCAGGAGATCCTCGTGGAGAACAGGCGGGCGGTCGGGGTCCGGGTGCTGGATCGCCGCAGCCCGGTCGCCCAGGAGCGGATCCATCGCGCGCCGGTGGTGATCTCGAGCGCGGGCGCTCCCGTGACCTTCTTCGATCTGCTGCCGACCGACGGACCGGTGGGGGCGGCCACCGCCGGCCTGCGCGACGCGATCCGGCGGATCGGAACCGGCACCTCGGCCGTCACCGCCTACCTGGGGTTGCGCGACGACCCGCGCGGCATCGGGGTGACCGGTGGGAACGTGTGGGTCAGCAGGGACCACGATCACGACGACCTCCCGGGCCAGTCCACCGCGCTGCTGTCCGGGTCGCCCAAGAACGCCTTCGTCTCGTTCCCGTCGGTGAAGTCGGGAGAGACGCACCACACCGCGGAAATCATCTCCCTCGTCGACGCCGACGTGTTCGCGGCGTGGCAAAACACCCCCAGGGGCAATCGCGGCGCCGACTACTCCGCTCTCAAGCGGCGGATCGGGAACGGTCTGATCGACCTCGCGGAGACCGCCGTTCCCGGTTTGAAGGACCTGATCGACTACGTGGAGGTGTCCACCCCCCTGACCATCGAGCACTACACCTCGCACCCTCAGGGAGCCTTCTACGGCATCCCCGGCACCCCGCAACGGTACCGTTCCCCGCTCGGACCGGTCACCCCGGTGGAGGGACTCTACCTGTCGGGTCAGGACGCGGGCAGCTGCGGGATCGCGGGCGCAATGATGGGCGGAGTGGCGGCGGCCTGTCAGATCCTGGGGCCCAAGGGGTTCATGGAGATCCGCGCTGCGATCACTTCCGGACCACGAACCACCACCCCGTCCGAGTGGCCGCTGCCCGAGGGCAAGCACCGCGCCACCCTGACGACCAAGCGGCGCCTGACCGAGAGCATCTGGGAGGTTTGCTTCGAGGTGGATGATGGGATCGGAGCCTGGGCTCCCGGCCAGTTCGCCCGGATCCACGTCGGGAACGACGCGTGGCGCGACTACTCCATCGCGGGCGTGGATGGCCATCAGGTGCGTTTCCTGATCAGCACCCGGACCCGCGGGCAGGGGTCGCGGTTCGTTGAGGCCGCCGAGCCCGGGACCCGCACCACGATCGAGCTTCCGCTGGGCCAGTTCACCGCGGTCCCGTCTGATCGCCGCCGGGTCTTCGTCGCGACCGGAACTGGACTGGCCCCGTTCCTGCCCATGTTCACCGCCCCGGGGAACCGGGATGACGATCTTCTGGTCTTCGGTTGCCGCACCGGCGAGGACGACCTGACCGCCCTGCTGCCCGACCCGATGCCGACGGTGCTGCGCTGCATCAGCCGGGAGGACGTCGACGGCGCCCTGCACGGCCGGGTGACCGACGCCCTGGAAACCCTGGACCTCGACCCCGCCGGAACCGACTTCTACCTGTGCGGGTCGTCGGCGATGGTCGCGGACGGCGTGGCCCTGCTGGAAAGCCGGGGAGCGCAGCACCTGTTCACGGAACCGTACTGACGGGGGTGGTTCAGGTCACCGGGTGGGAGGCCATCAGCTGCAGGAGGGCGATGGCCCACACGAGGTTGATGATGTTGAGCAACGCCCCGTCGAGGAGGGATTTGCCCGGGTAGGGCAGGCGCGTGAGCGCGAACCACGGCAGGGCCTGGACGGGGGTGTCAGGAGGAGGGACCACCGTGGGAATGCGGTAACCCCGGATCCCAGGGCGATACGCCCCGGGCGGTCACCCCGATGGCGGAAGTCCAGGCGGCCACGAGGAACCGGTAGAGCCAGCGCGCGTGCTCCAGGACCGTCTCGTCCGGTTCTCCGTCCTTCCCCGCGGAGGCGTGGGCAGCGCACGCACGCTCGGAGGCCAGAGCCAAGGGATACAAGCGTGGGCGAGGGACGACAGGCAGAATCCGATTCCCAGGAACGCCACCCCCGCCACGCCGAAAACCGAGCCACGCAGTAGCACCCAGTGGGCGTAGAGAGCGACGAGCATGAGCGGTGTGGAGTAGTTCGCCACCAGCGCTCCCCACCTCAGGCGGGGTTCGTCGATGCGTCTGTAGAAGGCGTAGGCGTCATCCCCCATGAGCTCGATGAACTCGCCGTGCTCGCGCCTGTCGGGTTTGCGGAAACCGACGATTAGGGAGTCCCCCGACGATCCAGCACAGGGCGCTGATCAGGAAGGCGAGAATGGACCAGGTCACCAGCATGCGCACCACTTCTTCATCACGGATGGCCGAGCAGATGCTTCCCACGTTGCTTCGTTTCAAGGACCCGAATCCGCGCAACCGGCGACACCGTTCCCGGGAGAAGCCCGGTATCGACACGAACGAGCCCATTCAACCTCTCCTTCAGCGGGCATCAAAGATTTCTGATGGAAAGGGTGGATGCAGCGCTCCTCGGACCGCCCCGAGACGCATCATGGAGTCAACTGATGTCGACGATGACCTTGCCCTCACCGTGCCTGGCCTCGACCAAGGCGTGCGCCCGAGAGATCTCAGCAAGCGGGAACCGTGCACGGATGATCGGGTTCAGCTGCCCTGCCTCGACCAAATCAGCCAAGGTCGCCAAACCTGTGCGGCTGGGCTGCACGGACATGAAAATGATGGTGGGCCCGGGCAGGATCTTGGTGAAGAAACTCACGGGAATACCCGCCGGTGAAATCGTGAGCAGCCGACCCGATGGCGCAACGAGGCGACGCAGCTGCCACAGGTTCTTCCCCGTGGTGTCGAGCACCGCCTGATAGCGACCCGTCAACGTCGACCATGCGGCGGGTTCCGGGTCGAAACGGGAATCCGCCCCCAATCGCCTGAGCAGTTCGTCATGTCGCACCGAACTTACTGTGTCCACGAGTACACCGCGCGCTCGGGCCACCTGAACGGCCACGCTTCCCACACCCCCGGCACCCCCCACGATGAGCAGCCGAGAGCCCGATCCGACTCCGAGTTTCTCCAAGGCCTGCCAAGCCGTGATTCCGACCAAGGGAAGCGCGGCAAGCTCGGCCAGATCCAGTGAAGCAGGCGCCGACGCGACCAGATCCGCGTCCACTGCGATCCTTCCCGCTGCCGTACCACGCTTACCCAGTTGATCGGTGCCGAGGAATCCCCATACGCGCTGTCCGATATCGAAACCATGGACCTGCGGACCGATGCCGACCACTTCCCCGCTGAAGTCCAACCCTGTGGACTGCGGCAGGCGGCGTCCGGTCAGAAACTTGTTCCGGCCAGCCCGCGCATCCGTGTCGATCCTGTTGACGCTGATGGCCGTCACGTTCACCACGAGGTCGTGAGGCCCGGCGACTGGGGCAGAGGTCTCCGTGATGCACAGCACCTCCGGTGGACCGAAACGCAGGTACTGCGCAACAGGCACCGTGTTCACTTCAGGAATCATGTTCTGCATGCCAAACACTTCCTTCTCGTTCTTCTATTGGGACTGGAAGGGTGTGAGCTGATCGACGAGCTCGCGGTGAGCCAGACGCCGTAGCCCGATCAGAATCGAGTCATAGATCAAAGTGCCGAGCACCGCGGTCTGCACCTCTCGACTCGGGGAATCGAACAGCATGTGGTCGAAATCGCTCTTGGCGCATTCGCGAGCCGCTGCGGTGTAGGCGGCAAGATGTTCGGCATCCATGCCCACACCGTTCTCCTCGGCCAACGCGATCGCGGCAAGAAGCTGGTTGACGTACGGTACATCAGGCAACTCATCGAACCCGACACTGGCCAGTGCCGCACGAGCACCAGCCAAGTCGGTGTCATCAGCAACCCTGGCTCCCGCCAACGGCAGATCCGCGGTCACACTTGTCATCAGGGCGGCAGGGCTCAGTTCGGGATCGCGAACCAAGTCGAGGATCTTGCGAACCTGCCGAATCGACAAGCCGACAACATGCACCAGCCCTCGGATGAGCCGGAGTTGGTTCACGGTCTCCACATCATCCGCTTTGGGATCCAGGGTTGAGCGGATCAACCCTTCGCGGATGTAGTACTTGATCGTCGCGACCGAGACACCTGATCTCTGCGACAACACCGAGATGGACACAGCTCCTCCTTCTACATCTCTCAACACTCATGAGGAGATAGTAGCACTCTCTACAAGCTTTGAACAGCTTTTGGAGGTTTCTCATGGACATTCTTGTGGATAGTGGTACTATCGATCCTGTTGCTGGTGACGCAGACGCATCACACGAATCAGACTGGAGTCTCCATGGTCAACACCACCTACGCACACCGTTTTCATGAAGTTTCAACAGCCGTTCGAGGAGGGATTCAGGACGGCAGCTATCCGTACGGACAGGCCTTCGCCAGCGCCCAGCACAAAACCGGAACCCTCCCCAACGAGGACCCCGTCATCATGCTGACCTCCAACGACCATCCCGGGCTCAGCATCGACACCGAAGTGCTCACCGCAGCACAACGCGTCCTGCAGTACGGACTGTCGACATGTGACGCCCGGCTGCACAACGGAACCGCGCTGCTGCATCGAGAATTCGAGCAGGAACTTGCCGAATGGCTGGGCTTCGACGACGCCGTGCTGTTCAGCTCGGGATTCCTCGCCAACGTGGTGCCCCTGTCAGCGCCCGGTGGACCCGGTGTGGTCCACATCGCCGATCAGCTCGATCATCAGAGCATCACGACTGGTTGCGCACAGTCCGGGGCAGATCTACGGGTCTTCCCCCACAACGATCCAACCAAGCTGGAGTACATCCTGCAGCGCAGCGAGAAATACGACTGCCAACTTGTCGTCGTCGACGGCGCGTACTTCATCGACAGCGACCTGGCTCCCTGTTTCCGGATGCTGCGGAAGGCCTGGTGCACCAGCCGAGGAGTGTTGGTGGGACATTCCGGCATCTCCTCCGACACCCGTCAGATCCTTCCCGAGGGAACGGGCCCAGCTCATCACCGCGCCACGGCTGCTCGACAACGTGGGGCGGCTGACACTGATCGATGTCTTCCATCAGTTCGGCGACCATGTCGTTCCGGTCGGTGTGGAGCACACCGTGATCCGAAGGCCGGATCCGTAAGTGGACGAGGTTCTCGGATGCGTCGAGGTCCGTCCAGAAGGCCTTGGTCGTACGCGATGCGAATCCACGTCGCACAGCTCGACGGAACTCCGCTGATCAAGGTTGACCGGATCCTGCTGCAGAAATTGAACAACCATGCTGCCCATCGAGATCTCACCCATTCCACAGCGGCGTAGCAAGCACTCCTCGCTGCAGCGGAATGAACGAATCCGCGCCGATGAGTTCCAAACAGTGCTGGCATCTGCCGGTTCTGAATGTGACCTGCCAGCCAAGGCCCTGCAGGGATGGCACGTCGCCCCGGAGAGCACTTTCTCGCCGGGACCTGATACGACCACCGAAGCCGAGCTGCCGGGTTACATGGACAACATCGTCGCCGGATGCGTCGGCAATTGTCTCGACCTGCGCGGCACCAACCATGTCGTTGACTCCGACTTGTCATCCTTCGGCACTGCCGTCCGCTGCGCCTCGGGGATCCTGCAAGCCGATGACGCCGACGCCGTACTGATCGGCGGGGTCAATGCCGTGGCCGCCCCCGAGCTGGCTGATGTCTGGTCACGGCAGCTTGGAACATCAGTCCGTCCTTTCGAGGCCTCGGTGTTCTTGGTGGTGCGTCGAGCTGCTGACATCACGGACGCGCATCAGGTCCAGCCGCGGTCCATCGGCGGCGCGCAGCGGAAAAACCGCGTGGCGCCTGGCGGGCTCCGGTTGGTGCTCGGCCTCGACGACAGCAGCGATCCGGCAGTCCGCCGCGCCCATGTGGCTTCTGCCCTGTGCTCTGGTCAGGGGCACGGTCCCAACCTCATCCATGCAAATTCCAGCTCCGGAAACATCACAACGAAAGAGTGACAACCATGACATCCTCAACGATAGACATCTCCCCCCAACAAGCGGCGCTCGCCCCCCGTACGCAGGGCAGGTTCATCGCCCTCGCGGTGCTCTGCCTGGCCGAGCTCGTGGGCGTGATGGACAACACCATCATCAACGTCGGCATCCCAACCCTGGGCCGAGCGTTCGACGCGTCCACAACTCAGCTGCAGTGGATCGTCGACGCCTACACCCTCGTGTTCGCGGTGCTGATGCTTCCCGGTGGCTACCTCGGCGACCGGATCGGTAGGCGGAAGGTCCTCATCACAGGTCTGCTGGGTTTCGCCGTCGTTTCCTCCGTCTCCGCGATGACCACTCACATCACGGTGCTGATCGGGCTGAGAGTGTTGCTGGGCATCTGCGCTGCGCTGGTGTTCCCGGCGACCCTGTCACTCATCTCCACCATCTTCAAAGGAACCAAACACCATGCCCTGGCCGTAGGGTTGTGGGCAGCGACCGCAGGGCTTGGAATCGCGCTCGGCCCCGTGGTCGGCGGGCTGCTCCTTGAACACTTCGAATGGCCGTCCCTGTTCTGGATCAACATCGCGATCGCGCTGCCGGTCGCCGCCATCTCGTCGTTCCTGGTACCCGAGTCCAGGAGCAACAATCTGGGTCGGTTCGACGCGGTCGGGATGTGCTTGGCGATTGCTGCCCTGGGGTTGTTCGTCGGCTCGATCATCGAAGGCCCACAGCTCGGTTGGACGACGCTGCCGATCCTCGGAGGTCTCGCAACATCGATCCTGTTGGCGGGGGCATTCATAGCCTGGGAGAAACGGGTCGACTCCCCCATGCTGGATCTGAGTCTGTTTCAGGCAACGAACGTGGCGACGTGCAGCTCGGCGATCGGTCTGGCGTTCTTCTCCCTGTTCGGTTTCACGTTCACCATCACGATCTATTTCCAAGCGGTGCGCGGCTACAGCGCGTTGCAGGCGGGACTGGCGATCCTGCCGTTCGCAGTCGTCATGGGTGCCTGTTCCCCGCTCGCGCCAGTGCTGGCTCGACGGTTCGGGACCGGGCGTTGTGTCCCCTTCGGCATCGCATTGATGGGGATCGGCTTCTGGATCGTGTCTTTCGCTGATGCCACCAATCCGTACTGGGCGGTCATGGTCCCCGCGATGATCTTCATGGCAATGGGGTTGGCGTTCGCCCAGGGGCCAGCCACCGACATCATCCTGTCCGCCGCCCCCAGCGACGAAATCGGTGTCGCCTCGGGTGTGAACGACTCCATCCGGGAGATCGGCGGCACGATTGGCGTCGCAATCCTTGGCTCGATCCTCACCCACGTGTACCGCGACCAGATGTCGACGGTGACCTCCACGTCACCGTCCTTGAGCGCGGCCGGTGACTCAATCATGGCAGCACAGCAGATCGCTGCCACGCTTCCCGAGGGATCTCAACAGACGACACTGCGGGCCACGGCCTCCGATGCTTTCCTGTCCGCCCTTCACATCAACTGCCTGATTCTGACCGGGATCATGCTCATGGCATCAATCCTCATCGCTTTCAGGTTCGTCCACAATGCACGGCATTGAGCAGCACTGTCCTAATCGCAGCAGGCTTCCAAACCCCGACAACAAACTGCACAATTCGCAGATTTCTCGGGCACGACGGCGCG
>ERZ772993.68-NODE-68-length-52518-cov-9.083201_pt1 | contig 52518 bp, 38 predicted proteins | sample MGYA00580670_ERZ772993 | MGnify/ENA primary metagenome ERZ772993 (study PRJEB29015, sample SAMEA2737936) | human oral metagenome | biome: human oral; feature: human-associated habitat; material: dental | place: China | collected 2136 ... | reverse complement strand
CTCCAGCCGCCTCAAGGCCGGCACCGCCCAGAAGCTCGTTCTCAATATGATCTCCACCGCCACCATGGTGCGGTTGGGCAAGGTCTACGGCAACCTCATGGTCGACGTGGCCCCCACCAACGCCAAGCTCGTCGCCCGCGCCCGCCGGATCGTCACCGCCGCCACCGGTTGCGACGACGGGCGGGCGGCGGCCGCCCTGGCCGCCGCCGACGGGCACGCCAAGACCGCCATCGTCATGGTGGCCTGCGACGTCGACGCCGATGAGGCCCGCCGTCGCCTGGCGGCCTCCGACGGCTTCGTGCGCGCCGCCGTCGGCGAGGCGCCCTGTTCCCATTCCCGATTCCCATCCCTATCCCCATCCCCGAAGGAGTAGTGCCCCCATGAACTACGACGAGCTCAGCCGCCAGATCCAGCGGCTCGCCGGGGGCGGCGGCAACGTCGCCTCCCATACCAACTGCATGACACGCCTGCGCCTGGACCTGGTCGACCCGTCCAAGGCGGACGCGGCGGCCATCAAGGCCCTGGACGGCGTTCTCGGCATCGTCGAGGGCGAGCAGATGCAGATTATCGTCGGCCCCGGTCACGCCGAGCGGCTGCGCGCCGCCTACGACGCCGTCTCCGGCGACGCCGGCTCGGCCGCCCTGCACATCAACGTCGACAGCGGCGACGCCGGCCCCGACCCGGCCGAGGCCACCCGCGCCAAGGTCAAGGCCCGTCAGGACGGCCCGCTTCAGCGCCTCTTCCGCCACGTCGGCAATATCTTCATCCCCATTATCCCCGGCTTCATCGCCTGCGGTCTCGTGGCGGCGATCGCCAATGTGTGGAAGATGCTCGTCCCCACCGTCACCACCAACCCCTGGTTCGGCGTGCTGGCGGGGATCGGCGGCATACTCGGCGGCGCCCTCCAGTTCATCGTCGGACACAACACCGCCAAGGAGTTCGGCGGCACCCCCGTGCTCGGCCTGGTCGCCGGCGGCCTGCCCTACATGATCGCGCTGAAGGGCGTCCCCGCCGCCGAGGGCGCCCCGGCGCAGCCCCTGACCATTCCGCTGTTCGGCGACCTGGCCCCCGGGCTGGGCGGCATTATCGGCGTCATGGTCACCGCCTGGGCCTTCGCCGTCATCGAAAAGGCGGTCCGCAGGGTCGTGCCCGCGACTCTGGACCTCTTCCTCGTGCCCGTCACCACGCTGCTGATCGGGGCCGTGCTGGCCGTCTTCGTCATTATGCCCGTCTCCGCCCTGTTCATGAAGGGGCTGACCTGGCTGCTGGTCGACTTCGCCCTCAAGACCGGCGGGGTCGTCGGCGGGTTCATTATGTCCAGCCTCTTCCTGCCCATGGTCATGCTGGGCATCCACCAGGGCCTGACCCCGCTGCACGCCCAGCTCATCACCGACCACGGCTTCACCGAGCTCCTGCCCATCCTGGCCATGGCCGGGGCCGGGCAGGTGGGCATGGCGGTGGCCGTGTGGACGCGCACCCGCAACGACAGGCTGCGCAGCATCCTCAAGTCCGCCCTGCCCATCGGGGTCCTGGGCATTGGCGAGCCCCTCATCTACGGTGTCTCCCTGCCGCTGGTGCGCCCCTTCATCACCGCCTGCCTGGGGGCGGGCTTCGGCGGCGCCGTCATTGCCCTCGGGGTGCAGGCCGACCCCTTCGGCGCCGGGGCCCTGGGCCTGTCCGGCCTGCTCATGATCCCGCTGATCACCGCCGGGCACTGGCTGTGGTACGTGGTCGGCTGGCTGGTGGCCGTCATCGCCGGCGCGGTCCTGACCTACTTCTTCGGCTACCGGGAGGCCGACGTCGAGCGCGTCTACGGCGGGGACGGCGCCGTAACCGCCCTGGACGTGTCGTCCGGGCGCTGAGGGCCGTGCTCTGGTCGGTCTACGCCACGGACTGCGAGGAGGTCCGCGACGCCGTCGTCGAACAGGCCTGTTCGCAGGGCGACGTCGAGCTGTTCACCTCCCTCCACATGCCCGAGACCCGCGACCCGGCCGGCTGGGTGCGGTGGATGCGCCGCGTCCACCGCACCCGCGGGGTCCGCTTCTGGGCCGACGTCTCCCCGGCGGGCCTGGCGCGCCTGGGCCCGCCGGGGCGGGGGGCGGAGCGCCCGGGCCCGGCGGGGGCGCTCGGTCCGGATGCGGCGGGACTGGCGGAGTTGGACCTGGCGGGCGTCGGCGTCGTCGGACTGCGCCTCGACTACGGCTACGACGTCGAGGGCATGCGGGCCGTCGCCGCGGCCACCGGCCTGCCCATCGCCCTCAACGCCTCGACCGCGGGCGCCGCCGAGCTCGACGCGCTCGCGGGGGTGGAGGGGCTGGTCGGCTGGCACAACTTCTACCCGCGGCCCGGCACCGGCCTGTCGGGCGAGTACTACGCGCGCCAGTCGCGCCTGTTCACCGAGCGGGGGCTGCGCCTGCTCGCCTTCGTCCCCGGGGAGGTGACGCGGCGCGCCCCGCTGCACCGGGGCCTGCCGACCCTGGAGGAGCACCGCCACCGCGACGCCTACACCAGCGCGGTGCGGCTGCGCTCCCTCGCCGCCGGCGTCGAGGCGGTCTGCGCCGAGGGCGTGGTCGTGCCCCGCCACCTGGAGTGGATCCGCCGGGCCGAGGACGGGGTCCTGACTCTGCCCGTGATCCTCGCGCCGGGCTGCGACTGGCTGGAGGGGACCTGGCGGCTGCGCGCGGAGGAGACGGGGCTCTCCCACCGACTGGAGGGCACGCGCGGGCGGGCGCTGCCCGGGCCGCTGGCCAACGCCGACGCGATGGAGGCCGGCTCACTCCAAATGGACACCCTCGGCCGCCACAGCGGGGAGGTGCACCTGATGACCGCTTCGGCCCCGCTCGACGGCGAACACCTGCGCGTGGGCGAGGTGGCCGCCCCCTACCGGTGCCTGGTGGGCCTGCTGCGCGGGGGCCGGGAGGTGCGGCTGGTGGCCGTGTGAGGCGGGGCGGGCCGGCGCGTGCTGCCGTGCCGGTGCGCCCAGTCCGGGGCGGGCCGCAGCGCCTCAGCGGGCGCGCACCGAGGTCCTCCAGACGGGGGAGGTGGGGAGGGTGCGGACGCGGCCGACGGCTCCGGGGGAGGGGGATTCGATGGCGGCGATCACCTCCTGGACGGCCAGGCGCGTCATCTCGCGCAGCGGCCACTCCACCGTGGTCAGCCCCAGGCGCTCGCCCGAGCGGGGCTCCTGGTTGCCGAACCCCAGGACGGAGAGCCTCTCGGGGACCGGGATGTCCAGGTCGCGCGCCGCTGCGATGACGCCGGGGGCCTGGGAGTCGTCGGCGACGCAGACGAGTTCCAGCCGCGGGTCCTGGGACAGCAGGGTGAAGGCCGCCTGGTAGGCGGTGGCCTCGTCCCAGTCGGGCAGCGAGATCATGCGGGCACGGTCGCCGAAGCGCGCGAGGACGGGGTTCTGGCGCGAGTGGTTCGTGTTGGGGCCCGCGATGAAGACGGCGTGGGCGGCCTCGCCCGAGGGCAGGTCGGTCCTCCTGATGATGGCCGCGACCCCGGCCGACTCGTCGATGCGCACCAGTGCGGCCCCGTCGGCGGAGTCGTCGGCCTCGATCATGGACATGCCGACGACGGGGATGCCCATGTTCCATAGGAGGGTGGAGGAGAAGCGCTCGCCGGACGTGGTCTCGCGGATGACCCCGGCCAGCTGGGTGTCGCCCATGACCGAGCGGATGACCTCCGCGTCCGATGGGTCGTCGCTGGACTGGAAGAGGGGGACCAGCAGGTACCCGCGCCGTTGTATCTCGATCATCGCCGTGGTGAGCACGGTGTGGACGACCGGGACGAAGGGGTCGTCGGGCAGCTCGGCCATGAGCAGCGCGATGAGGTGGGAGTTGCCCGAGCGCAGGGAGCGCGCGGCGGCGTTGGGGATGTAGTTGAGCTCGCGGGCGATGCGCTCGACCCGGGCGATCGTCGCCTCGGAGATCTTCACCTGGCGCCCGCGCCCGTTGAGGATGAGGGATACGGTCGACGGCGCGAGGCCCGCTTCCCTGGCGACATCGGCACGGGTCACGCGTTCCACGGCGGCTCCTTCGGCTTGGTTCGGCGGATTCGTTCTCCCAAGGGGACTATAACGTGTTAGTCTACTTCCTGGCCCCGCCCGGAGCAGGGTTATGGACCCAATGGAGGTGTCGAAGTGGACGCGCGCGTCACTCCCCAATCGTATTCCCCGTCGGCGGGCGCCCTGTGCCCCCCGCGCTCGTGGCTGACCGACGAGCCCACGATCAGCCTCAACGGCTCCTGGGACTTCGTCCACCACCCGCGCCTGCCCGACCCCTTCGACGACCCGGAGAAGCCCTCGCCGTGCCCGGTCCTGGGCCCCTGCGCCGAACGGATCGACGTGCCCTCCCACTGGGTCATGGCGCCGCACGGGCGCTGGGGCAGCCCGGCGTACACGAACGTCGACTTCCCCTTCCCCGTCGACCCTCCCCATCCTCCGGCCGACAACCCCACCGGCGACTACCGCCGTGCCTTCGACGTCCCCGCCCAGTGGGTGGGGGACGGGCAGATCCGCCTGCGCTTCGACGGCGTGGAGTCCCAGGCGCGCGTGTGGGTGAACGGGACATGGATCGGCATGTTCACCGGCTCCCGCCTCGCCCACGAGCTCGACATCACCGGAGCCGTGCGCCCCGGCGCGAACGAGGTGGTCGTGCGGGTCAGCCAGTTCTCCTCCGGGTCCTACCTGGAGGACCAGGACCAGTGGTGGCTGCCCGGGATCTTCCGCGATGTCGAACTGCGCCACTTGGGAGCCGCCTCGGTCCACGACGTGTGGCTGTCGACCGACTACCGGGACAGCGAGGGGCGCGTGCGCGTCGAGGTGCTGGCGCCCGGCGGGGGAGGCGGCGCCCTGGACGGGGTCCTCCGCCTCGTCGGAGCGGAAGGGGAGGGGGCGGTCCTGCCCGTGCGGCTCGGGCCCGGGCCCGGCGGGCGCCACCGGAGCGGGTGGATCGACTGCGGCCCCGTCCGCCCCTGGTCGCCCGACCAGCCGGCGCTCTACCGCGCCGAGCTCGCCCTGGACGGCGCGGCGCCCCGGGAACTGAGGATCGGTTTCACGCGCGTCGAGGTCGTGGGGGGCCAACTGCGCGCCAACGGGGCGCCCCTGGTCTTCAACGGCGTCAACCGCCACGAGATCCGCCACGACCGCGGCCGCGTCTTCGACGAGGCGTGGGTCCGCGAGGACCTCGCGCTCATGAAGTCCCTGGGCGTCAACGCCATCCGCACCTCCCACTACCCGCCCCACCCGCGCGTCCTGGATCTGGCCGACGAGATCGGCCTGTGGGTGGTGCTCGAGGGCGATATCGAGACCCACGGCTTCGAGGGCGCCGACAGGGCGTGGGCGGACAACCCGTCGGACGACCCGCACTGGGCGGACGCCTTCGACGAGCGCACGAGGCGCGCTTTCGAGCGCGACAAGAACCACCCCTCCATCGCCCTGTGGTCACTGGGCAACGAGTCCGGCACCGGGGCGAACCTGGCAGCGGCCGCCCGCTGGATCCACGAGCGCGCCGAGGGGGCCCTGGTCCACTACGAGGGCGACCACGCCATGGAGTACGCCGACGTGTACTCGCGGATGTACCCGGCGCTGGAGGAGGTCGCGGCGGCCCTGGACGACTCCGACCCGCGGGCCCCCATCGCCGTGCCCGGCCATCCCAGCGCGGAGGTGGACGGGGAGGCCCGGGCGCGCGCCCGGCGCGCCCCCTACCTGATGTGCGAGTACCTGCACGCCATGGGAACCGGGCCCGGGGGCGCCGCCCTCTACGCCGCCCAGATGGACCACCCCCGCCATGCGGGCGGCTTCGTGTGGGAGTGGCGCGACCACGCCCTGGACCAGCGCCACGGCGGCGCCCTCCGCCTCGCCTACGGCGGCGACTTCGGGGAGCCCATCCACGACGGCACATTCGTGTGCGACGGGCTGGTGGACGCCCACTCCAGGATCTACGCGGGGACGTGGGCCTGGGCGCGGGCGATGGCCCCCGGCGCCCCTGCCCTGCGCGCGCTCGCGGCCAAGCGGGCGCGTGTGGAGGAGCGGGACGCGGACGGGGCGCGCGCCCTGCGCGGCCTGGCCCAGTGGTGCGCCGCCCACGGGGAGGACGGCGCGGAGGCACCCGAGGGGGCCCTCCACGCCGTGGACGTCGACGCCACGGGCGCGTGGACGGCGCTGGGGGGACTGCCGGTGCGGGCGTCCGTGAGCCTGTACAGGGCCCCCACCGACAACGACCGCGGGCGCGGGCCCCTGGACTACTGGGGCCTTGACGAGGAAGGCGTGGGGCCGATGGGGGAGGGGCTGAACCGGCCCGGGGTGTCCCGCGCGGACCGGTGGGAGGAGGCGCGCCTGGCCTTCGTGCGCCGCAGCCCCCGCTCCCTCCTCGAGCGCTCCGACGGCGCGCGCCTGGTGCACGAGCGCTGGGGCGCGGCGTCCCGCCAGTTCGGCGTGGACGCGCGCTCCGAGTCCAGTCCCCTGCGGATCGGGCTGGCCGGGCCGTGGGGGCCTTTCCTGGACGGCGAGCGCGTGGTCATCGACCTGGAGCCCTACGGCCCGTTGCCCCGGAGGCTGCCGCGCATGGGCCTGCGCCTGGAGCTGCCCGGCGGCCCCTGGGAGGCGTCCTGGGTGGGGGAGGCGTCCATCGCCTACACGGACATGCCCGGCGACGACCCCGACGGCTACGGCGCGGGCGCCACCGATGCGCTGTGGGACGTGTGCGTGCGGCCCCAGGAGGGCGGCCACCGGCCCGGCCTCAAGGCCCTGCGCCTGGGCAGGGGCTCCGACGCGCTCTACTTCGTGCCCCTCGGTGCGCTCGGCTGGTCCGTGTGCCCGTGGGACGAGCGGGAACTGGCCGAAGCCGCCCACTGGGGGGACCTGGCGGAGTCGGATCGGACGTTCCTGTGGCTGGACGCCGTCCAGGACGGGATCGGGTCGCGGTCGTGCGGCCCGGATTCGCGGCCGCGCTTCGCGGCGGCGCCCGCCCCCCGGCGCATCGCCTTCGTGTGCGCCCGCGCCCACGAGGCGGGGGCCGATGGTTCGTGTGTAACAGTCGGGTAACGTTTTGTCGTTCCGTGTCCTGCTAGTGCATTTCCCAGATGCGCGCGCTATCCTACTACCAGTGACTAACACGAGATAGTCAGTCATCCGGGAATCCCACCCGGAATACACGGACCAACGGAGGTTTCGCATGTTGAACAAGAAGATGGCGGCGGGTGGACTCGCGCTCGCCATGTTCGCCACCATCGGGCTCACTGCCTGCGGCGGCGGATCCGGCTCGCCGGGGGCCGACAGCGGCTCCGCGATCCCCAAGCCCGATGTCGCGTGCGACATCCCAGAGGGCAACGTCGACGGCAAGGCCATCGACACCTCGAAGGTAGAGGGCGAGATCACCTTCCAGACCCAGGGCCTCCAAGCCGACTTCGCCGAGTTCTTCGAGGCGAAGATCGCCGAGTTCGAGGCCGCCAACCCCGGCACCAAGATCAAGTGGACCGACCAGGGCGGCGGCGCCGAGTTCGACCAGGCGATCACCGCGCAGGCCACCAACTGCCAGATGGCGGACGTCGTCAACACGCCCTCCTCGTCCATCCTCGCCCTGTCCAAGGCCAACCTGCTCATGGACTACGACGTCAAGGCGCCCGGCATCGGCGACAAGTTCGTCAAGAGCATCTGGGACTCCACCGCCATGGGGGCGAACGGGCACCACACCGCCCTGCCCTGGTACTTCGGCCCCTACATCACCACCTACAACAAGGACGTCTTCAAGCGCGCCGGCCTGGACGAGAACAAGCCGCCCGCCACCATGGAGGAGATGTTCGACTACGCCGAGCAGGTCCACGCCAACAGCCCCGAGGACTTCGGCATCTACGGCTCCCCCCAGTGGTACATGACCGCGCAGCTGCACGGCATGGGCGTCAAACTGCTCAACAACGACAACACCGCCTTCGACTTCGCGGACAACGAGGCGGCCATCGCCTACGTCACCAGGTTCGCCGAGCTCTACGCCTCGGGCGCCATCCCGAAGGACTCCCTCACCGGCGAGCCCGACCCCGGCAAGGCCTACACCGACGGCAACCTCGCCTTCGGCACCCCCAACGCCTCCTTCCTCAAGTCCGTCAAGAGCAACAACTCCGCCGTCTACGAGAACACCGGGGTCGGCCCCTTCCCCACGAACGAGGGGATCAAGCCCGTCTTCGAGGGCCAGTACATCGGCGTGTCCGTCACCACGAAGAACGCGCCCCTGGCGATGAAGTTCGCCGAGTGGATCACCAACGCCGAGAACGAGTACGCGTGGACCCACGACGGCGGCGCGATCATCTTCCCGGCCGCCACCGAGGCCCTCGACAAGCTGGTCGCCAACCCGCCGGAGATCGCCGACGACCCGGTCTTCAAGGCCGCCTACGAGCAGGCCGCGCAGTCCGCGAAGGACGCCGAGGCGTACACCGACGTGTTCTACATGACCGGGGGCGTCTCCGACATCCTCGTCGAGAACGTCAACAAGGCCATCCGCGGAGAGGCCGACCCCAAGGCCGCCCTCAAGGCCGCCCAGGACGCGATGAACGCCAAGCTCTCCGCCCTCACCGAATGATCCCGGGGGGGCCGGGGCCAGTCCGCCCCGGCCCGCCCGCCCACCCCCGCGCGCCCCCTGGCCGCCCGTCCCGGCCGGGGCCGTCCGCGCCGCGCACCCGCGAGCCGCGGGCGCCCTGTTCACAGCAGCACAGAAAACGAGGACAGCATGGCCACTGCAAAACGCCGAGCCCCGGGGCGCTCCCTCAACGGCGCCGCGCGTTTCCGTCCCAAGTGGATGCCCTGGCTATGGATCACGCTGCCGGTCCTGGCGATCGTCTCCTTCTACATCTACCCCTTCATCACCACGGTCTACGTGTCCTTCACCAAGACCAAGCCGCTGGGCAGGGTCGGGCGCTTCGTCGGGTTCGACAACTTCGCGAGCGTCCTGTCCGACGGCGAGTTCTGGGAGTCGCTGCGCAACTCCCTGCTGTACGCGGTGTGCGTCGTCCCCCTCATGGTCCTGCTCCCGCTGCTGCTCGCCCTGCTGGTGAAGAGCCACGTCCCCGGAATCGGCTTCTTCCGGGCCCTCTACTACCTGCCGGCCATCTCCTCGCTGGTCGTCATCTCCCTGGCCTGGCGTTACCTGCTGGACCAGCGCGGACCGGTCAACAACCTCCTCGCGTCGTGGGGACTGGCCAGCGAGCCCGTGCCCTTCCTGTCCAACCAGTGGCTCATCCTCTTCTGCGCGATGCTCATCACGCTGTGGCAGGGCCTGCCCTACTACATGATCCTGTACTTGTCCGCGTTGGCCAACGTCGACAAGTCCCTGTACGAGGCGGCGGAGCTCGACGGGGCGGGCCCGGTGCGCCGCTTCTTCACGGTCACAGTGCCCGGCGTGCGGGTGATGATGTTCCTGGTCGCCACGCTCACCACGATCGGCTGCCTGAAGATCTTCACCGAGGTCTACCTGCTGGGGGGCGCCGCCTCGCCCACCAAGACCCTCACCATGTACATCCGCGACCGGATCGTCGACCCGACCTTCGGGTCGCTGGGGCAGGGGGACGCGGCCTCGGTGTGCCTGTTCCTGCTGACCTTCGGATTCATCATCGCCTCCCAGGCGCTGCAGAGGAAGGCTGAAGACGCATGAGCGCCCAAGCACCCGCCCAGAAGACCCCCTCCCGCTTCGCGCAGTGGCGCAAAGCGCGCAGGCTCGAGCGCCAGTCCCGCACCGTCGCCAGCCGCCAGATGCGCGGCAGCCAGCTGTTCATCCGCTACGCGGTGCTCGTCGTCGTCGCGATCCTGCTGGTCGGCCCCCTCGTGCTGCCCCTCATGGCGGCCTTCAAAGCGCCCGGCGAGTCCGTCTTCGGCCAGGGGGCCACGCTGCTCCCCCAGCAGTGGTCCCTCGAGTCCTTCGCCAGGCTCTTCGAGCGCACCGACATCCTCGGATCCATCGGCAACTCCGCGCTGGTGGCGCTCCTGGCCGTCACCTCGAACGTCGTCCTGTCGTGCGTGGGCGGCTACATGCTGTCCAGGCGCGGGTGGAGTGGGCGCACCATCATGTACTTCGTGGTGCTGTCGGCCATGATCTTCCCCTTCGAGTCGATCATGCTCTCCCTGTTCTCCATGATGGTGCAGGCCAACCTCTACAACACCCTGACGGGCGTGTGGATGGTCGCCATGATCGGGCCCTTCCAGATCCTCATGATGCGCGCGGCGTTCATGGGCATCCCCGACGAGATCGAGGACGCCGCCCTCATCGACGGGGCGGGGGAGTGGAGGCGCTTCTGGGAGATCTTCCTGCCCCAGGTGCGCGGAACCCTCACGGTCGTGGGGCTGACCTCCTTCATCGCCGCGTGGTCGGACTTCATCTTCCCCCTGCTGATGCTGCCCGACCCGAAGAAGCAGACCCTCATGCTCACCCTCACCGCGATCCAGAACTCGCCGCAGGGCACCACCTACCAACTGGTACTCGCCGGCGCGGTCGTCGCCATGACCCCGGTCGTCATCGTCTTCGCCCTCAGCCAGAAGTACTTCTTCCGGGGCATCGAGGACGGCGGCCTGAAGTTCTGAACCGCGGCCGGGCCCGCCCGGCGTCCACCCCAGTCGGCCGCTGCGGTGCCCACCCCACCCGGCTGCCGACACGTCCCGCCCAGGACCGGCCCGACCCCCTTCCCCCCGACGAATCCCCAGGGAGCGCACATGACCGACCGACTCACCGACGAATTCGCCCCCGACGCCCTCGAGGCCGCTGGGGCGCTGGGGGGAGCCGAGGACCCCGGCTACACCTACCCGGACGACCCCCGCACCGCGCGCGCCCTCGAGCACTGGCGCGACCTCAAGGTGGGGGTCATCATCCACTGGGGGATCTTCTCCCACATCGGCCAGGACGGGTCCTGGTCCCTGCACCGCACCCGGCTCGGCGGCTTCACGGACGCCCCCCAGGGGTGGCAGGGCACGGACGCCGAGTACCACTCGTGGTACTGCGACCAGGCGCGCTCCTTCACCGGCGAGGACTTCGACGCCGCAGAGTGGGCGAGCGCCTGCGCCCGCGCGGGGATGCGCTACGCCGTCTTCACTACGAAGCACCACGACGGCTTCGCCATGTACGACACCGCCTACTCGAACTTCAAGTCCACGTCGGAGGAGTCGGGCCTGGGGCGCGACATCGTCCGCGAGGTCTTCGACGCCTTCCGCGGCGCGGGCATGGAGACCGGCGTGTACTTCTCGAAGGCGGACTGGAACCACCCGGGCTACTGGGACCGCTCCCGCCCGATCACGGACCGCTACCACAACTACGACATCGCCTCCCACGAAGCCAAATGGGAGTCCTTCGTCACCTATACGAAGAACCAGATCGAGGAGCTCCTCACCGGCTACGGCGAGGTCAACGTCCTGTGGCTGGACGCCGGGTGGGTGCGCTCCCCGGAGGAGCCCATCGACATGGACGCGATCGCCGAGGGCGCGCGCCGCCTGCAGCCCTCGATCCTGGTCGTCGACCGCGAGGTCCACGGGCCCAACGAGAACTACAGGACCCCTGAGCAGGAGATCCCCGACTCCGTCCTGGACCACCCGTGGGAGTCCTGCATCACGATGACACGCGGCTGGTGCTCGATGCGGCCCGACGAGGCGATCAAACCGATGCGCCGCATCGTCTCCAACCTGCTGGCGATCGTCTCGCGCGGCGGCAACTACCTCATCGGCATCGGGCCCGACGGCTCCGGGCGCATGTCGAAGTGGGTGCGCCGCGGCCTCGACGAGCTCGGCGGCTTCCTCGAGGCCAACGGGCCCGGGATCTTCGCGACCCGCCCGTGGGAGCACGGGGAGCGGGTGCGCGGCGCCGACGACTGGTCGTGGTGGACGACCCGCGCCGCCCCCTCCGCTCCCGGTGGCCCCGGCACCGTCTACCTCTTCGGGATGGGCCCGGCCGACGAGGCGGGGGCGGATTCCCTGGAGGAGCGGACCTTCGCGGCGCCGGGCACCAGCGCCACCTGGGTCGAGGTGCCCGCCCCGGTGGCCCACGCGCGCCTGCTCGGCTCCGGGGAACCCGTCGAGGTCGAGGCGCAAGGGGAGGGGGCGAGGCTGCGCGTGCCCGCCACGGGCCTGGCCTACGCGGTCGGGATTGAAGCGCGCCTCGCGGACGGGCCGAGCGCCCCGGCGGCCCGCGACTAGGCCCTGGCGCGCTCGCGCGCCAGGGCGCCCGCCCAGCGCCTGCGCCGGGCGGGCCGGACATCTCCCCTCGCCCTAGGGCGAGGCCGCCCACGGGGCGCAGCGGGTGCCCGCGCGAGGCGGCTCCTCGCACCCCTCGGCTCCCGGCGACGGCGCCGCGCAGGCGGGCGGCGGCAGGGACTCACACGCGAGCAATGCGGAACACGGACACTGCGACGACACCACCCCACCACCCAACATCCACGAAGGAGTAGACGAATGAGGAGAAGACCAATAATCGGTGCGCTCCTCGCACCAGCACTCGCGCTCGGGACGCTCAGCGCCGCACAGGCCGCGCTGGCCGAACCGGCCCAGCCGGCCCCCTTCCACCCCGAGGTCCTGTGGGCCACCTCCGAGGAGCTCGTCGGCGAATCCGGCCTCAACGGGCACATCGAAGCCCTCACCGACGACGACACCGGCCGCAGCGGCGCCGCCGTCACGTTCTGGACCACCAAATGGAAGGACGGCGGGGACTCATTCCCGCACGCCCTCGCCATGCGCAACCCCAACGCGCAGGACGGGGCGTGCGGCATAGGGGTCACCGCCAGGCCCACCTACGACTCCACGATGGGCAACGACCACCTGCCCGCCGAGTACAGGATCCACGCCTTCGAGGCGGATCCGGGCAACCCGGCTTCGGACGCGGACGCCCTCGCCGCGTGGAAGGAGTCCGTGCGGGGCGGCCAATGGCAGGGCGGCACGGAACTGGCCCACGCCTCGGGAGCACTGGCCAAGACCAACGACGAGCAGTACATCACCTTCCCGAGGACCACCGCGCCCGTCATCTCCCTCACCGGCCTGTCCGCCCTGGTCGCCTCCAAGAACGACATGGCCCTGTCCGACATCAAACTGCTGCCCTGCGACTCGGACGGCAACGCGATCACCACCTACCCGGCCCAGCCCGGACCCGGCCCCGAGCCCAGGCCCGAGGTCCCCAACGTCCCCGAGCCCCTCCAGGGCGGCGGATCCGACTCCCTGGTCACCGACTTCGTCATCGACCAGCTGCCCTACGGCGAGCCCGGCGCCCCCGTCGAGTTCGCCCCGGGCACCCACACCTACTCCGCCACCGGCTACTACCACTCGGCCACCGTCTCCGCGCGGATCCGCACCGCACAGGGCGCCGAGGCCACCATCAACGGCGCCAAGCCCGACGGCGACGGGCGGGTGAAGAACCTCGACCTCGCCAAGGGGATCAACGCCATCACCGCGACCGTCACGAAGGACGGGGAGAGCGCCACCTACGTCGTCAACATCACCAAGACCGACACCGACTTCCGCGGCAACGTCCTGGTGCCCGCCACGGCCGCCCTCAACGGCGGCAGCGAGGCCGACAACCGCGCCCTGGTGGACGGGGACCGCAACACCACCGTCACCGTCGACCCGCTGGTCCGCTCCGAGCACTGGGACGGGTCCACCACCGGATTCGAGCTCACCCTCGACGGGCAGCGCTACGTCCACCGCGTCAACGGCTTCGGCTGGCCGTCGCTGCCCGGCAACGCCCAGGGCTGGCACGGGGGCAACTCCGTCGCCATCGCCATCCAGGAGGCCGACGGCGGCGAATGGAAGACCATCGTCACCCACGCCTCGCTCACCCGCGACGCGCGCGGCCTGTGGTACTGGGACTTCAACGCCTACCACCTGGCCCACAGGATCCGCGTGTGGATGAACACCGGGACCGAGCCCCAGACCCCCGCCAACATCGCCACGGCCGTGCGCTTCGACGACGTCGAGGTGTGGGGCCTGCCCGAGGGCAGCGCCCCCAAGGCCCCCGGGGCCGACAACTCCGCGGACGCCCGCTACTCCGGCTTCGACCCGGGCGACGGCAAGTGGGGCGTCAACCGCGCCCAGGCGCTCGCCCTGCAGTACGGCGTCATGATGCCCGCCTGGGTCCCCTCCGAGGGCTACGGGCGCGGCGGGTTCGACGCCAACGAGCGCGGCCTCACCGGAGGCGCCTTCCCCATGTTCTACGACCTGCCCCTGTTCAACACCGCGATGATGGAGTCCCTGGGCAAGGGAGCCCCCTGGGCGCTCGCCAAGGCCCCCTTCGGGAAGAACGGGATCGCCTCGGCCGGAGAGCCCCATGACTTCCTGAGCGAGGCGCAGAAGCCCTACGCCAGCACCCTGGTCGACATCCAGTACGGCGACGAGAAGCAATGGGACAACACGGAGGGCGACTACTACCAGAAGTGGTTCGAGTGGTCCAAGACCGCCTACCCCGGCGCCCTCGTCCACTCCAACCAGTACGACGACTACACGTGGCGCAGGCCGCAGGTGCTCGACTACTACGTGCGCGCCGTCAAACCCGACCTGCTCAGCTGGGACACCTACTACTACTCCACGACCAGCGGTCCCGGCCCCGACAGGGTCGTCACCTCTCTGCTCAACAACCAGACGTGGCAGGCCCAGCGCGAGTACGCCCTCAAGGGCCTGACCGGCGACGGCTCCAGCCCGATCCTGTACGGCCAGTACCTGGACTACAACTGGGACGCCAACGTCTCCGCCTCGCAGAAGGCGATCGTGCCCTCCCTGGGCCTGGCGACCGGGCAGAAGTGGTTCGGCCTGTTCCGCATGGAGTACAACGGCTACGACCGCTCCTCGATCATCGACCACGACGGCGCGCCCACCCGCTCCTTCTACGAGTTCACGAGGATCTTCCGCTCCGTGCGCTACATCGGCGAGTACACGAAGGCCATGGACTCGACCTTCGTCGCCCTCAAACCCGGCCAGTACGACGGCCGCGATGAGGATCCGGTCCTGAGCGGCTACCGCTACGGCAACTTCGCCTCCGGTGACGAGGCCGTGGCCGCGAACCAGGGCGCCGGCCTGGTGGACATGAGCGTCACGAACACCGGCTCCGTCAACGGCGGGAAGCCGGGCGACGTGGTGGTCGGCTACTTCGACCAGCTCGAGGGCCTCGAAGCCGCCAAGTCCGCTGAGATCTTCGGCGAGTCGACCACCGTCCCCAAGGGGTTCATGGTCGTCAACGCGCTCACCGGGACCACCAAGTTCCCCTCGATGCTGCTCGACCCGCGCACCGACGACGGCTCCTTCGCCGAGACCGCCCAGGACATCACCCTCACGGTGAAGAAGCCGTCCGCCAACTCGCGCCTCATGCTGGTCGACCCCTCCACCGCGACCACCACCGAGGTCGCCCTCGGCGACGGGGAGACCTCGACCGTCACCCTCAAGGCCGTCGGCGGCGGCGACTCGCGCCTGCTCTACTGGGTGACCCGGGACGATCCTGCCCCCGGCCCCACGCCGACTCCGGCGCCCACCGCGGATCCGACCCCCGCGCCCACTCCGGCGCCCACCTCGGACCCCACTGCGGCGCCCACTGCGGATCCGACCGCCGAGCCGACGGGGGTGCCCTCCCAGGATCCGACCGACCCGCCCGCGCCCGGGCCCAAGACGGGCAAGTGGGTGCAGGGGTTCTTCGGCTGGTGGTACCGCTACGACGACGGCACCTACCCGGTGTCCACCACGCTGGTCGTCGACGGGCAGACCTACAGGTTCGACGCGCGCGGGTACATGGTGACCGGCTGGCACAAGGACAACGGGACCTGGTACTACTACTCCCCCTCGGGCGCGCGGGCGAGCGGCTGGGCGCTGGTCTCGGGGACCTGGTACTACCTGGATCCGGGAAGTGGCGCGATGCTCATCGGCTGGGTCGAGGCATCGGGGGCCTGGTACCACCTGGGCGCTGACGGTGCGATGCGCACCGGTTGGGCGCAGTCGGGCGGCCACTGGTACTACCTGGATCCGGGCACGGGCGCGATGCTCGTGGGCTGGGTGAAGGTGTCGGGGGCTTGGTACCACCTGGGCGCCTCGGGCGCCATGGACACGGGCTGGCTGAGCGAGTCCGGTGCCTGGTACTACCTGGATCCGGGCAGTGGCCAGATGGCCACCGGGACCCGGACCATCGACGGAGTCGCGCACAGATTCGCCCCCTCGGGGGCTTGGCTGGGCTGAGCCCGCCTCCCGGCGGCGCCCCGGGGCACCCCCGGGGCGCCGCCCCTTCGCGCACAGGGCACCGCGCAGGGGCGCTCTTGGCGGGCTCCCGGTCCGCAGGACACCGATCACGGCGTCCGGGACGCGCCACGGGAGGCGGAGCACCGCTGGCGCACCGGGCGGGCGCGGCGCCCGGCGTCCACCGGGACCGGAGCGTCTGGGACTTGCGGCCCACGCCCGCCGCGGCCCCGGCGCCCACAGGGCGCCAGGCCGGCGGAGGGCGGACCGGGAGGGCGCCGAACCGACGGGAAGTGGGGCACAATGCGGGTGTGGACTCCCCCGACGCATCCTCCCCGATCCCGGCGAGCCCCTACGCCGGCTTCGACCGCGCAGCGTGGGCGCGCCTCGCCGATCGGACGCCGCTGCCCCTCACACAGGACGACATCGACCGCATCGCGTCATTGGGCGACCCCATCGACATGCAGGAGGTGGACGCGATCTACAGGCCGCTGTCGGCGCTGCTGCACCTCTACGTCGACGGGCGCAGGCGCACAGCGGCGGAGCGCCACGCCTTCCTGGGCGAACCCGCCCCCGTCTCGACGCCCTTCGTCATCGGGATCGCCGGTTCCGTGGCCGTCGGCAAATCCACCGTGGCGCGCCTGCTCCAACTGCTGCTGCAGAGGTGGGACTCCACGCCCAGGGTCGACCTGATCACCACCGACGGCTTCCTCCACCCCAACAAAGTGCTGGAGGAGCGCGGCATCATCGCCAGGAAGGGCTTCCCCGAGTCCTACGACCGCGCCGCCCTCATCGCGTTCCTCTCCGCCGTGAAAGCGGGCGCGCCCTCGGTGAGCGCCCCCGTGTACTCCCACGTCGTCTACGACATCATCCCCGGCGAGGAGGCCGTCGTCTCCCGCCCGGACATCCTCATCGTCGAGGGCCTCAACGTCCTGCAGCCCCCGCGCGCCCTGCCGGGCTCCGTCTCCATCGCGGTGTCCGACTACTTCGACTTCTCCATCTACGTCGACGCCGACGAGTCCCACATCGAGCAGTGGTACGTCGACCGCTTCCTCAAACTCCGGGCGACCGCGTTCGCCCGCGAGGACTCGTTCTTCCGCACCTACGCCGGCCTTTCCGACGCGGAGGCCGAGAGCACGGCGCGCATGGTGTGGCGCGCGATCAATTTGCCGAACCTGCGCGAGAACATCCGCCCCACCCGCGAACGCGCGGAACTGGTGTTCACCAAGGGGGCGGACCACAGGGTGGAGTCGCTGAAGATCCGCAAGGAGTAGCGGAGCGCGCCCATATGGCGAAGGGCACTCGCCGGTGCCCCCGGCCCCCCGGTGTGGTCCAATTGAGTCCATGTGCGGAATCGTTGGTCATATTGCAAGCAGCCCGTCGCAGCGGTCGTGCCGCGTCGTCATGGACGGCCTGGCGCGCCTGGAGTACAGGGGCTACGACTCGGCGGGCATCGCCCTGGCCTCCCCCGGGCGCCTCGAGGTCGTCCGCGAGGTCGGCAAACTCGCCAATCTGAGGGCCGCCGTCGACCGGGCGCACCCCGTCGACGCCACCGCAGGAATCGGGCACACGCGCTGGGCCACCCACGGGCGCCCCACGGTGGCCAACGCCCACCCGCACTGCTCCCCCGACGGGCGCTTCGCCCTGGTCCACAACGGCATCATCGAGAACGCGGACGCCCTGCGCGCCCAGCTGATCGCCGACGGCGCGGTCTTCGCCTCGGAGACGGACACCGAGGTCGTCGTCCGCATGATCGCCCGCGCCTACGACGGGGCGTCCCCGGCCTCGTACCAGGGCGGGACCGCCGGCCTGACCGGGGCCGACGCGGACGTGGCCCGCCGGCTCGTCGTCGCCATGCGGGCGGTGACGGAGCAGCTGGAGGGCACCTTCACCCTGCTGGTGGTCTCGACCGAGTCCCCGAACGCGATCGTCGCGGCGCGCCGCTCATCGCCCCTGGTCGTGGGCCTGGGCGACGGGGAGAACTTCCTCGGCTCCGACGCGCTCGCCTTCGTCGAGCACACGAGGCGCGCGGTGGAGATCGAGCAGGACCAGATCGTCGTGGTCGCGGCCAGTGGGGTGACCGTGGTGGGCACCGACGGCCAGGTCGTCGCCCCGAAGGAGTACGAGGTCGACTTCTCGTCGGACCGCGCCACGAAGAACGGGTGGCCGACCTTCATGGAGAAGGAGATCCACGAGCAGCCCGAGGCGGTGGGAGCCACCCTGGCGGACCGCGTCGACTCCCACGGGCACCTGGCCCTCGACGAGGTGCGCATCCCCGTGCACGTGCTGCGCAGCGTCGACAAGGTCATCATGATCGGCTGCGGCACCGCCTCCTACGCCGGCCAGGTCGCCCGCTACGCCATCGAGCACTGGTGCCGGATCCCCGTCGAGGTCGAGCTGTCCAGCGAGTTCCGCTACCGCGACCCCGTGGTCACCGAGAAGACCCTGGTGGTGGCGATCTCCCAGAGCGGTGAGACCATGGACACCATCCAGGCGATCCGCCACGCCCGCGAGCAGGGGGCGAAGGTGGTCGCGGTCGTCAACACGCCCGGCTCGACGATCTCGCGCGAGTCCGATGCGGTGGTCCTCACGCACGCCGGGCCCGAGATCGCGGTCGCCTCCACCAAGGCGTTCACCGCCCAGGTGGCCGCCTGCTACATCCTGGGCCTGTACCTGGCCCAGGTGCGCGGCAACAAGTACGCCGACGAAATCGCCGACTACATGGACAAACTGGCCGAGGTGCCCGCCAAGATCGAGCGCGTCCTGGAGCGGGGGGAGGCGGTGCGCCAATTCGCCCGCACCATGGCAGGCGCCACGTCCGTCATCTACCTGGGCCGCCACGTGGGCTTCCCCGTCGCGATGGAGGGGGCCCTCAAGCTCAAGGAGATCTGCTACATCCACGCGGAGGGCTTCGCCGCGGGCGAGCTCAAGCACGGTCCCATCGCCCTGGTCGACGAGGGGCAGCCCGTCATCGTCATCGTGCCCACCCCGCGCCGCCCCGAGCTGCACAACAAGGTCCTGGCCAACATCGAGGAGGTCCGCGCCCGGGGCGCGCGCACGATCGTGGTCGCCGAGGAGGGGGACTCCTCCGTGGACGCCTTCGCCGACGTGGTCTTCCGGGTGCCGCCAGTGCCGACGCTCTATGCGCCACTGCTCACGGTCGTTCCCCTGCAGATCTTCGCGTGCGAGTTGGCGGGCGTGAAGGGGCTCGACGTCGACCAGCCCAGGAACCTCGCGAAGTCGGTGACCGTCGAGTAGCCGGGGTGTGTGAATTAGCGGTCATCGGGCGGCGTTCCGCCTGATGGGGGCGGATGATTGACAGCGAAACCCGTTAGCGAGGAGGAGCCGTCATGAGTCCCACCACCATTCTCATCGGCGTCCTGCCGTCCGTGTTCTTCGGTGTCGCCACGACGCTGATGGGCAAGACCGGGGGGTCGGACCGCCAGCGCGTCATGGGCACGGTCCTGGGCGGCCTCCTCATGGCCGCCGTGGCCACGCCGTTCCTGCACCCCCAGTGGACGCCGTTCAACCTCGCGGTGTCCTTCGGCACGGGCCTGCTGCTGGGACTGGGCGTGTGCGACCAGTTGCGCTCCTACACCGTGCTCGGCATGTCGCGCACGATGCCGCTGTCCACCGGAGGGCAGTTGGTCCTCATGTCGGTGGCGGGCATCGCATTGTTCGGCGAGTGGCTGCACGGCGGCGCCCTGCCCTACGGCATTGCGGCGATCGCGGTGTTGATCGTGGGGATCTGGTTCCTCTCGCGCTCCGAGGCGGGCTCGGACGCGGCCGGCCTGGACTGGGGGAGGGGAGCGGTCCTGCTCACCTCCTCGACCCTCGGCCTGGTCGCCTTCCCCCTGATCATCAAGTACTTCGGCATCGCGCCGAAGGAGTTCCTGCTGCCGCAGGCCGTCGGCTACACCGCGTACGCCGCCGTGTTCTTCGCCATCCAGGGGCGCGGCGGCGTCGACCCCGAGGCGTCGTTGCGCCACCGGCGCATGTTCCCCTCCGTGTTCAACGGCGTCCTGTGGGGCATCGCGATTCTGCTGCTGCAGCTCAACTCGAACAACCTCGGGGCGGGCACCGGATTCACGCTCTCACAGCTGGGGATCCTGATCTCCACGCCGCTGGGCATCCTGTGGCTGCACGAGACGCGCAGCAGGAAGGAGCTGCGCTGGACGGGCATCGGCGTTTTCCTGGTGATCGCCGGGGCCGTTCTGGCGGGGATCGCCAAGTCCCTCGACGCCGCCTGAGAGCGGGGCTGCCCGGAGGCGGGCGGTGTGGCATTCGGGGGAGGCCCGGATTCCGGCGCACGTGTGCCTGTGATCGGCTCCGCGGTGGGTGTGTTCGGCTTGACGGTGGGTGTTCGGCTCGGCGGTGGTGGGTGTGTTCGGCTCGACGGCGGTCGTGAGCTCCCCGGTACTAGTCAAGGCGGTGCCGGGTGCTCGGTGCAGCCCTTCCGAGTGCGGTGAGCTGTATTGGGGCAGGATACGGGCAATGGGGTAGGGAACCGCCTATTGGGGTAGGCAAATTGCCTGCTCCGATGGCCTGTTGCCTGCTCCAATGCCGCCGTTTCCATTGCTCTGTTGCCTGCCCCGGTGGCCTGTTGCCTGCCCCGATGTTGGCCCGCGTTTGCCCGGGATCGCGCGGGGCTGGTTGGGGCGCCCGGACGGAGCTCTGTCATGCGAAGTGCGGTGGTTAGGGCCGGGGCTCGGGCAGTTTTGCAGGCGAAGTCGCGCTCTCGAAGGGGAGCACCCGCCTGTAGGGTTGATGTACGGGCAGTTTTGCATGTTGTTCGTGACGACGGTGAGGCCGTCAACTCGCCCATCGGGTTGGTGTTCGGGCTGTTTTGCATGCGGAGTGGGACTTTCAAAGGCATATCATCACTTTGCAAGTGTGATAGCGCTTACAAAGTGTGGTGGTGCTGGGAAAGCAGAGCCGCTGTGCAGAGCAGCCCCTCAGCCGCCGACGCGGATCCCGGTATCGCTGTGAAAGCGGCCCATGGCGCGGAGCGCCTGGGCTTGTGCGCGCGGGGGCTGCGCGGTACCGCTGGGAACTGGGCCCGGTGCCGCTCCCGGATCCGGGGCGCGGGCGCGCTTCAGTGGGGGATTGCCGCAGAAGGGACCCCCGTCGCTGGCTCCCGGTGAGACGCATTGGGGTAGGAAAACACCCATTGGGGTAGGCAATTTGCCTACCCCAATGCACAGTTGTCTGCCCCAATGGCCTATTGCCTGCTCCAATGCGTCGTTTCTGATGCTCTTTTGCCTGCCCCAATGACCCGTTGCCTGCTCCAATGCGCGGTTTCTATTGCTCTGTTGTCTGCCCCAATGGCCTGTTGCCTGCCCCGGTGGCCTGTTGCTTGCTCCAATGCGCAGTTTCTATTGCTCTGTTGCCTGCCCCAATGACCCGTTGCCTGCCCCAATGGCCTGTTGCCTGCCCCAATGCGGCTGAATCCGTGCCCTCCAGGGATCGCCGGCGGGCGCCGGTCCGCTCCGGGTGTGCGAGCATGGAGGGCATGAGCGCCCCCGCCGGGCGGCGCCGCCCGCCGAATCCCCGGTCCGCCCCGGGTGTGCGAGCATGGAGGGCATGAGCGCCGCAGAACCGATCCCCGCCCACACTTTCGCCACGGTGAGAAGGACGGAGGCGCCCCTGATCGCCGAGGCGCGCGCCCAGGGGCGTCCCGACGCCCTCATGGAGCGTGCCGCCATGGGGGTGGCGGACGCGGTGCGGGGCCTGCTCGGACGGCCCCGCGACGAGTTGCGGCCATCCGCAGTCGATCCTTGGCGCCTGGGCCCCGGTCCCCTGGCCGACCCGCAGGCCGGTCCTCGGGGCAATGCCCCCGCCTCGGGGGCGGATCCGGCTGCCGTCCTGTCCGACTGCCAAGCGCCTTCGGCCGCCCTGTCCTCCGTCGCGCCGCATGGGCCGTCCCTGGCGCCCTCCCCCCACAGCGCCGCCCACGATGGCGCGCCGGAGGGCGCCGCACCCCAGGTCGTCGCCCTGGTCGGCTCGGGCGACAACGGGGGCGACGCGCTCTACGCGTGCGCCATCCTGCAGGACGCGGGCACCGCCTGCATGGCGCTCCTGCTCAAACCCGGGGCGCACGAGCGGGCACTGGGCCGCGCGCGGGCGGCGGGGGTCGCGGTCGCCGACCTGGCGGGCCGCCCCCTCGATCAGTTGGACGGGCAGGACGCCGTGCGCCTGGCCGGCGCCCGCGTCTGGATCGACGGGATCGTGGGAACCGGGGTTCGCGGCCCCCTGGAGGGGGCGCTGGCGGACGCGGTCAGGGCACTGGCCGCCCTCAAACGCTCGGCGGGCCCCGCCGTCGTCGCCGTCGACGTCCCCTCCGGCCTGACGGACGCCCGCGGGGAGGTGCCCGGTCCGCTCCTGCCCGCGGAGGTGACCGTCACAATGGGGGCGCACAAGGAGGCGCTGGTCCTGCCCCCCGCCGCGGGGTACGCCGGGCGGATCGAACGCGTGGACCTGGGACTCGGGCCCGCCGATGCGGAGCGGACCCCGCCCGTCGCCCTCCACACCGCCGCGAGCGCGGCGGCCCACTACCCCGCCCCGACTTCCGAGGACCACAAGTACACGCGCGGAGTGGTCGGCGTCGTCGCCGGATCCGACACCTACCCGGGCGCCGGAGTGCTCGCCGTGCGCGGGGCGCTCGCCAGCGGGGCCGGAATGGTGCGCCTCAACTCGACAAGGCGCGTCGAGGACCTGGTCCTGGCGGCCGAACCCGGTGTGGTCACCGCTGGGGGGCGCATACAGGCGGGCCTCATCGGCCCCGGGCTCGACGAGGCGCGCCGCGCCGAGGCCCTCGAGCTCGCCGAGTTCTGCCTCGAAGCGGGCCTGCCCCTGGTGATCGACGCGTGGGCGCTGGACCTGGTCCCCGGCCTCGTCGACCGGACGCGGCCCGCGGCGCTGACGATCACCCCCCACTACGGGGAGGCGGCGCGCCTGCTCACCGCGCTCGGCAGCCCGACGACGCGCGCGCGGGTCGGGGACGCCCCCCTGTGGGCCGCACAGAGCCTCCACGAGCTGACGGGCGCGACCGTGGTCCTCAAAGGGGCGGCGACCATCGTCTACGGCGCTGCCCGCACAACCCCGGCCGATGGGGGCGCGCCAGGGCGGGCGCGCGCGTGCGGACCCGAGCAGGGGGACGGGCCGGAGAGGGGCCACGACCCCGGAGGCGCGCGCGGTCGGGAGGGTTCCCGCGAACCCGGAGAGGACACCCACGACCCCGGCGGCGCGCGCGGGCCGGAGGCCCCCAGCAGTCCCGGGGGACCACGGGGCCGGGACTCCGCCCGTGCCATTGTGGCGCCCCTGGGCTGCGGCTGGGCTTCCGTGGCGGGATCGGGCGACGTGCTGGCGGGCCTCGTCGCCGGGACGCACGCGGGCGCCCGGGCCCGCAGGGAACGGGACGGCGCCGACGTCCACGACCCGGTCGCGGAGGCCGCCGCCGCCGTGTGGGTCCACGGTGAGGCCGCGCGCCTGGCCGCCCGCGCCCGCCACGCGCCCGGCCAGCCGATCCAGGCCCGCCAGATCGCCGACGCGATTCCCCCGGTCATCGGTGGGATACTGGGAGCGTGACTGACACCCACGCGCCCCGCGCGGACGCATACCCCGGCGAGGCGCTCATCGACCACGGCGCCATCGCCCACAACCTCCGGGTCCTGCGCGCGGCGGCCCCCGCAGCCAAGCAGATGGCGGTCGTCAAAGCCAACGCCTACGGGCACGGCCTGCTGCCCGTCGCCCTCACTGCGCTCGCCTCGGGCAGTGACTGGCTGGGCGTCGCCCAACTGCCCGAGGCCGTGGAGCTGAGGGAGGGCCTCGACCGGGCGGGCGTCGACCGCGCGGACGCCCCCGTGCTCGCGTGGATCACGACGCCCGGCTCCGACTTCGCGGGGGCCATCCGCGCCGGCATCGACCTGTCGGTGTCGTGGACGTGGGTGCTCGACGCCATCAGCGCGGCGGCGCGCGCCGTGGGCCGTCCCGCCCGCGTCCACGTCAAGATTGACACCGGGATGAGCAGGGCGGGATCCACGCTGGCGGACCTGCCCGCCCTGGCCTCGGCTCTCGGGGCGGCGCAGGCCGACGGGCTCGTCGAGGTCGTCGGCGCGTGGAGCCACCTGTCCCGCGGGGACGACCCCAGCGAGGGCGGGCTGGCCTCGACCGCCTCCCACGTCGGGATCTTCGAGCGCGGCCTGCGGGTGCTGGGGGAGGCGGGGGTCCGCCCCGCGATCCGCCACCTGGCGGCCACCGCGGGCATCCTGTGGCACCCGGAGACCCATTACGACATGGTCCGCGCCGGGATCGGGCTCTACGGCCTGTCCCCCGACCCCGCCGTCGCCGACTCGCGGGAACTGGGCCTGCGGCCCGCCATGACGCTGCGCGCCCCCCTCACATCCGTCAAAGTGATCGAACGCGGGGCGCCCGTCTCGTACGGGGGGACGTGGCGGGCGCCGACCCGGCGCTGGGCGGGCCTGGTCCCCCTGGGGTACGGGGACGGCATCCTTCGCTCCACCTCCAACGCCGCGCCCGTGGTGGTGCGCGGCCCCGGAGGCGACCTGCCCGCCCGCTGCGCGGGCCGGGTGTGCATGGACCAGTTCGTCATCGACCTGGGCCCGGCCGGCGGGGCGGCCGGGACGCCGGGCTCCCAATCGGGCGCCCCGCCCGCCCGCGTGGGGGACGGGGCCGTGCTCTTCGGCGACCCCGCGACCGGCGCCCCCACCGCCGACCAGTGGGCCGCGGCCGCAGGAACCATCAACTACGAGGTCGTCACCCGCCTGGGCGACCACATCCCCCGGATCCACATCCGGGCGGGAAGGAGCCAGTAGATGGCAGCGGAGACGACCATCGCCACCGGATCGGCGGAGCAGACCCGTGCCCTCGGGGCCGCCCTCGGGGCCGTCCTGGCCGCCGGGGACCTCGTGATGCTCAGCGGCGGCCTCGGCGCCGGCAAGACGACCCTGGCCCAGGGGATCGGCGAGGGCATGGGCGTGCTCGGGCGCGTCGCCTCGCCCACTTTCATCATCGCGCGCGTCCACCCCTCCGGGCGGGGAGGGCCCGACCTCGTCCACGCCGACGCCTACAGGATCCGCGACCTGGAGGACCTGGAGACCCTGGACCTCGACTCCTCCCTGGACGAGGCGGTGACCGTCGTCGAATGGGGCGAGGGCAAGACCGAGGCGCTGTCCGACTCCCGCCTGGAGGTCGAGGTCCGCCGCGCCCGGGGGGGCACGGCGCCCGCCCTGGACGGCGCCATCGACCTGGCGGCAGTGGACGACGGGCGCCGCGACATCGTGATGCGCCCGTTCGGGCAGCGGTGGGACGGGGTCCTGGAAGCCGTCGTCGCGGCGTTCCGGCGGGCCGCGCCCTCCGGCGACGGGGACGCAGTAGGATCGACCCGTGCTTGAACTCGCCCTGGACACGCTGAACGCGACATCCGTTGCCCTCGTGCGCGACGGGGAGGCCATCGCGCGAGCCGCGGACGGGTCCGCCCGCCACCACGCCGAGTCCCTCACCCCCCTGGTCCGCCGGGTCCTCCAGGACGCGGGACTGGGGCCGGACGCGGCCGGCGCCGGGCTGGACAGGGTGCTGGTGGGCACGGGGCCCGCGCCCTTCACGGGGCTGCGCGCCGGCCTCGTCTCCGCCCGCGTCATCGGCGAAGCGGTGGGCGCCCCCGTCCTCGGCGTCGCCTCCTTGGACGTCGTCGCCCGCCAGGGGCTGGACCTGCTGCCCCCCGACATGACGGTCTTCGCGGTCTCGGACGCGCGCAGGCGCGAGCTCTACTGGGGGCGCTACGAGGCCGACGGCCCGGACGACGTGCGGCTCGTCGGCCGCCTGGAAGTGGGGGCCGCGCGCTCCCTGCTGGGCGCGATGCGGGAGGCCGACGGGCTCATCGTCGCGGCCGGCCCCCTGCCCGCGCACTCCACGCAGCCCCTCGCGGACACGGGACAGGGGCCCGTCATCGACCTGGACCCCGCGGTCATGTCCCGCATGGTCGCGGCGCGCCTGGCCCGGGGGCAGGAGGAGCGCCTGGGCGCCCAGCCCCTCTACCTGCGCCGCCCCGATATCCAGGGCCGGGCGCCCGCGCGCCTATGAGCGGCCCCGGCGCCTTCGGCGCTCCCGCACGGCAGGGCTGCGCACCGGATCCCCGGCGCGCCCCCGCCGCCGGGACGGATTGCGCACCCGGCGCCCCCGGCTCCGCGTGCGGGGAGGTCCCCGCTGTCGACATCGTCCCCGCCCGGGTGGGGGACCTGCGCGAGCTGGTGCGCCTGGAGGGGCTGCTCTTCCCGGAGGACCCCTGGACGGAGGGGATGCTCCGCGAGGAACTGGCGTCTGCCTCGTCCCACTACCTCATCGCCCGCGCCGACGGGGCGGCGTGCGGCTACGGCGGAGTCAGAGCGCTCGGCGACCAGGGGGACATCATGACGATCGGGGTGGTGCCCGGCGCGCGCGGACGGTCCGTGGGCTCGCGCCTCCTCGACGGCCTGATCGCGTGGGCGCGGCGGGCGGGCGCCGACGAGCTCTTCCTCGACGTGCGCGCCTCGAACGACGCCGCCATCGGCCTTTACCTGTCGCGCGGTTTCGAGGCGGTCGGGCGCCGGCGCCGCTACTTCCGCAACCCCGTCGAGGACGCCCTCGTCATGCGGTTGGCGGCCTTGGCCGGGGGCCCGCCGGGGCGCCCGTCGAATTAGCAAGGCCGCGTTTTCTAAAATGCCCTCCGGACGCGCCCTCCGAGGGCGCCCCCGATGAGTCGGCGCGCGCTCCGCGCCAGGGAGGAGAGGGACGCGGGAGCCGCGTGAAACCGCGGAAAACAGCGGTGCTCCGCGACAGGGGCGGACGGGTCCCGGCAATGGTCCCACATCGGGGTGGCCGGGGGTGGATATCCTCATCACATGGCCACAACAACCGTCGCAACGAAGAAGCGCCGCGCATGGACCACCAGCGTTTTCATCAAGCAGCTGATGGCCGTCTCGGGCTTCGTCTTCGTGTTCTTCCTCCTCTTCCACTCATACGGCAACCTCAAGATGTTCCTGGGCGAGCAGGTCTACAACGACTACGCCCACTGGCTCCACGAGGAGGCCTTCGTGCCGATCTTCCCGCACGGCGGCTTCCTCTGGGTGTTCAGGGCAGCGATGGTGCTCATGCTGATCATCCACCTCTACGCCGCCGCCTACACGTGGCTGCGCTCCCGCCGGGCGCGCAGCACCCGCTACGTCGTCGTCAAGTCGGTGTCCGACTCCTACGCGGCCCGCACGATGCGCCTGACGGGCGTCGTCCTGATCTTCGGCATCGTCTTCCACCTGCTGCACTTCACCACGGCGAGCCTGCCCCGCCAGCTGGCGAACTTCGGCTCCGAGACCACGGCCCCCTACTCCCGCATGATCGCGGCCTTCCAGTCGCCGTGGCTGGTGCTGTTCTACGCGGTCTTCGTCGGCGTGGTCTGTTTCCACGTCTCCCACGGCTTCTGGTCCATGTTCCAGTCGCTCGGCTGGGTGCGCCCCGCCACCCGCAAGCCGCTCGTCGTGCTCTCCGGGCTGGTCGGCGTCATCATCTTCGTGATGTTCCTGGCCCCGCCGACAGCCATCGCCACCGGGATCATCCACTGAGGAAGGCCAAGGAACCATGACAGACACACTCATTCACGGCCTGTACCGCGAGGGCGGGAAGATCGCCGACACGAAGGCGCCCCACGACGTCCCCATCTCCGAGCGGTGGGCGCGGCGCCAGTTCGAGGCCGCCCTGGTCAACCCCGCGAACCGGCGCAAGCTGCGCGTCATCATCGTCGGCTCCGGCCTGGCCGGCGGCGCCGCCGCCGCGTCCCTGGGCGAGATGGGCTACCACGTCGACGTGTTCTTCTACCAGGACTCCGCCCGCCGCGCGCACTCCATCGCCGCGCAGGGCGGCATCAACGCCGCGAAGAACTACCGCAACGACAACGACTCGGTGTACCGCCTCTTCTACGACACGGTCAAGGGCGGCGACTACCGCGCCCGCGAGGACAACGTGTACCGCCTCGCCGAGGTCAGCGGCAACATCATCGACCAGTGCGTCGCCCAGGGCGTCCCCTTCGCCCGCGAGTACGGCGGCCAGCTGGACAACCGCTCCTTCGGCGGCGTCCAGGTCTCGCGCACCTTCTACGCGAGGGGCCAGACCGGACAGCAGCTCCTCATCGGCGCCTACCAGGCCATGGAGCGCCAAGTCGCGGCGGGCACCGTCACCGAGTACCCGCGCCACGAGATGGTCGAGCTCATCGTCGACGAGGGCAAGGCGCGGGGCATCGTCTCGCGCGACATGTCCACCGGCGAGCTGCGCACCCACATCGCGGACGCGGTCGTCCTGGCCACCGGCGGCTACGGGAACGTGTTCTTCCTGTCGACCAACGCGATGGGCTGCAACGGCACCGCCATCTGGCGCGCCTACCGCAAGGGCGCCTACTTCGGCAACCCCTGCTTCACGCAGATCCACCCCACGTGCATCCCCCAGCACGGCGACCAGCAGTCCAAGCTCACCCTCATGTCCGAGTCGCTGCGCAACGACGGACGCATCTGGGTCCCCAAGCGCGCCGAGGACTGCGACAAGGACCCGCGCGAGATCCCCGAGGAGGACCGCGACTACTACCTGGAGCGCATCTACCCCTCCTTCGGCAACCTGGTGCCCCGTGACATCGCGAGCCGCCAGGCCAAGAACATGTGCGATGAGGGCCGCGGCGTCGGCCCGAAGATCGACGGCGTCGCCCGCGGCGTCTACCTCGACTTCGCCGACGCCATCCAGCGCCTGGGCAAGGCCGCCGTCTCCGCCAAGTACGGCAACCTCTTCGACATGTACGAGCGGATCACGGGCGACAACCCCTACGAGGTGCCGATGCGCATCTACCCCGCCGTGCACTACACGATGGGCGGGCTGTGGGTCGATTACGACCTCGAGTCCAACCTGCCGGGCCTGTACGTGGCGGGCGAGGCGAACTTCTCCGACCACGGCGCGAACCGCCTGGGCGCCTCGGCGCTCATGCAGGGCCTGTCGGACGGCTACTTCGTCCTGCCCAACACGATCAACGACTACCTGGCGCACTGCTTCCACCTGCCCGAGCTGAACGAGGACTCGCCCTCCGTCAAGGAGGCCCTCGAGGCGGCCCAGGGGCGCATCGACACGCTCATGTCGGTGGGCGGCACCCGCTCCGTGGACTCCTTCCACAAGGAACTGGGCAAGATCATGTGGGAGTACTGCGGCATGGAGCGCACCGAGGCCGGCCTGAAGAAGGCGATCGGGATGATCCGCGAGCTGCGCGCCGACTACTGGCGCGACGTCCGGGTGCCCGGGAAGTCGATCGGCGAGCTCAACCAGTCCCTCGAGAAGGCGGGCCGCGTCGCGGACTTCATGGAGCTGGGCGAGCTCATGTGCATCGACGCCCTCCACCGCGAGGAGTCCTGCGGCGGGCACTTCCGCGCCGAGTCCCAGACCCCCGAGGGCGAGGCCCTGCGCCACGACGACAAGTTCCTCTACGTGGCGGCCTGGGAGTTCGCCGGAGACGACCAACCCCCGGTCCTCCACAAGGAAGACCTGATTTACAACGACATCGAGTTGAAGCAGCGGAGCTACAAGTGAACCTGACACTGAGGATCTGGCGCCAGAACGGTCCTGAAGACAAGGGCGCAATTCATGAATACCAGGTGAAGGGAATCTCGGAAGAGTCCTCGTTCCTGGAGATGCTCGACGTGCTGAACGAAGAGCTCTTCGAACGGGGCGAGGAGCCCATCGCCTTCGACTCGGACTGCCGCGAGGGCATCTGCGGCCAGTGCGGCGTCGTCATCAACGGCATCGCGCACGGCCCCGAGGTGACCACGACCTGCCAGCTGCACATGCGGTCCTTCAACGACGGCGACGTCATCACGATCGAGCCGTGGCGGGCCCAGGGCTTCCCGATCATCAAGGACCTCGTGGTCAACCGGTCCGCCCTCGACCGCATCATCCAGGCCGGCGGTTACATCTCCGTCAACACCGGCGGCGCGGCGGCCGCGGACGCGACCCCCGTTCCCAAGCAGGACGCCGAGCGGGCGTTCGAGGCGGCGGCGTGCATCGGCTGCGGCGCCTGCGTGGCGGCGTGCCCCAACGCCTCGGCTATGCTCTTCACCTCGGCGAAGGTGACGCACCTGGGCCTGCTGCCGCAGGGCAAGCCGGAGAACTACCGCCGCGTGGTCTCCATGCTCAACCAGATGGACGAGGAGGGCTTCGGCTCCTGCTCGAACGTCGGCGAGTGCGCCGCGGTCTGCCCCAAGCAGATCCCGCTGGACGTCATCGCCAACCTCAACCGCCAGCTGGGCAAAGCCGCCTTGAAGGGCGTGTGATCGCTCGCGGGCGCGAGCAGTGGCCAGCGGCCCCGTCCCCTCATGGGGGCGGGGCCGCACTGCGTTCGACGGGTCATTGCGGGGGGGCGCGCGGGAGGGCGGGGCCACGTCGTGTTTCACGTGTGTTCCACGGCGTTCCCCCTGGTCAGGGGCCTGGTGGTGGCTCCTATCCGTCGGTGTGGAATGGGCCCCGGCCGCATGACGGACCCCGCCGATACCTTTCTGGACTATACTGACCTATTGGACGCTTTCATGGGAGGTTGTCATGGATTCGCAGCAGTGGCCCGGTGGACAAGGGCCCGATCAGAGCGGGTACGGACAAGGACGGGCCTACGGCCGGCCTCAGGAGCCGCGGATGGGCCAGCGGCCGGCCAGCCAGGGCCAGTCCCCTTACGAGCGGGACCAGGAGCGCCGCTACGACGTGCAGACGTGGCGCAAGGCCGCGTACTACGGCGGGGCCGTTGTGATCGTCCTCGGCTTCATCCTGTTCTTCGTGCCGTTCGTGTCGACCTTCTCCTTCTTCGGCTCGATGCGCTTCGACCGCGCCGCTCCGGGCGACGGCTTCTTCGGAGCCTTCCGGACGTTCCCCCTGGCCTTCGTCGGGGTGCTCCTCATCATGGCGGGGCAGGGGCTGCGTTCCTTGGGCCGCAAGGGGCTGGCCGGATCGGGTGTCGTCCTCTCGCCCCAGGGCGAGGCCCGCGACGCCGAGCCGTGGCAGCGCTCCAAGGGCGCCCAGATGCAGGACGCCCTGGAGGAGGTGCCGATGATCCGTGACGCGATGGCCCGCGGCGGGGGAGCGGAGCCGCAGATCCGCGTGCGGTGCACGAAGTGCGGTTACCTGGAGACCGAGGACGCCAGGTTCTGCTCCGGATGCGGGGCGCCGATGACCCCCGCCCCCTGAGGCGCACTCAGAAGCGGCGGGACGGGGCGGATGGTCCATGGCTCGCGCTGGCAGGACGCGGACGGTCGGCCCCTGCGGAGTAGACTGGCGCCACACGGTCACTGGTGCCACAAGAACAGCGGAGGCGACGGCGGATGATTGAGTACGACAACGGTCCCGGCACGCGCACACGGCGCCACTGGGTGTCGGCCACCATCGGCATCACCGCTATGGGGGTGTTCGCCCTGCTCTCACTGGCGCTGCTCCTGGGCGTCCTATTCGGCCCGGGCTCCGTCAAGTCCCTCGCCGACAAGGCGTTCCCGTGGTCCCTGGTGGCGCTGGGCGTCGCCGGGGTGGCGATGCTGGTCGCGAACGCCCGGAGTGGGGCTGACGGCGGGGCGGGGGGCCCTTCGGCGGATTGAAGCCCGCGGACCGGGCCGCCGCGGCAGGCGGGCGCTGACGCGCGGCCGCGGGGGCCGCGGCAACTACACTTGGGGGCGTGAGTGAACCCCTGGTGCTTGGAATTGAATCGACGTGCGACGAGACCGGAGTCGGCCTGGTGCGCGGATACGACTTGCTGGCGGACCGCACGGCCACGTCAATGGACCAGTACGCGCGCTACGGCGGCATCATCCCCGAGATCGCGTCCCGCGCGCACTTGGAGTCCTTCCTGCCCGCGCTGCGCAGCGCCCTGTCCGAGGCCGGGGCGGGCCTGTCCGACGTGGACGCCGTGGCGGTCGCGGCGGGCCCGGGACTGGTGGGCTCGCTGACGGTCGGCATCTGCGCGGCGAAGGCCCTCGCCTCGTCCTTGGGGAAGCCGCTGTACGGCGTCAACCACGTCATCGGGCACCTCGCAGTCGACGAACTGGCCGAGGGGCCCCTGCCGGAGCGGTTCATCGGACTCGTCGTCTCCGGCGGGCACTCGAGCATCCTCCTGGTCGACGACATCACGACAGGCGTCCGGGAACTGGGCGGCACCCTCGACGACGCGGCGGGGGAGGCCTTCGACAAAGTGGGCAGGCTCCTGGGGCTCCCCTACCCGGGCGGGCCCCACGTGGACCGCCTGTCGCGCGAGGGCGACCGCCGGGCGATCCGCTTCCCGCGCGGCTTGGCGGCGGGCAAGGACAAAGAGCGCCACAAGTACGACTTCTCGTTCTCCGGCCTCAAAACCGCCGTCGCCCGTTACGTCGAGGGCGCCCAGGCCCGGGGGGAGCAGGTGAGCGCGCCGGATGTGTGCGCCGCGTTCTCCGAGGCGGTCAACGACTCGCTGACCGCGAAGGCCGTGCGCGCTGCGGTGGACACGGGGTGCTCGACGATCGTCGTCGGCGGCGGATTCTCAGCGAACTCGCGCCTGAGGGAACTGCTGGTCGCGCGCGCCGACGAGGCGGGGGTCGCGGTGCGCATGCCCCCGCTGCGCTTCTGCACGGACAACGGCGCGCAGATCGCCGCTCTGGGCTCTGAGCTGGTGCGCGCCGGCCTGCCCGCCTCCGACTGGGGGTTCTCCCCGGAGTCGGGAATGCCCCTCACCAGGACCTACGCGGCCCCGGTGGGGTGAGGGCGCGGGGCGTGTTCCCACAGCGGCCGAACGCCCACCGAAACGGCGGCAGCGCACTGGCAGCCGATTGGACGGCCCGCAAGTCCGGGAACGCGCCCCGGAACCGGTCGCGGGCCGGCCAACGGCCCTACATGAACGCCTCGATGAGGGAGGAGAGCGCGGTCCTCCACGACGTGTAGAAGCCGCCGGTGGCGTTGCCGAGCATTCCGATCAGCAGGGCGACCACGCCCATGGTCGCGGACACAGTGACCAGGCGCGCGGTGAAGAACCACGCGCGGCGCAGCCCCCGCGGCAGGCGGGAAGCGCGTGCGCGCGCTCCCGCCAGACGGCCGCGCAGCGACGCCAATGCGCCGCCCAGGCCCTGGGACGGCCCGGTGTCCGCCTCGCTTCGCCCGGTGGTGGTTCCGTCGGCGGTCCCAGTGGAGGCGGGCTGGCCGTCGGTCCCAGCGGTGGTGGTTCCTGCACGGGTCCGGGCGGTCGCCTCCTCTGATTCCGCAGTGGGCGCCCGGTCCGTGGCCCGGTCGGCAGTCCCTGCCCCAGCCCCGTCCGGCCCGGCCGACTCGGCGCAGGGCGACGGGCTCCCGCTCCCGTCCGCCGCGACCCAGCGCGGCACGCGCAGCGCGCACAACAGGGCGCTCAGGAGCGCGAGCAGCCCCACGACGACCAGTGAGCCGGCCCCGTTCAGGCCGAAGGCGCGCGTCCTGTGGGTGACGGTCTGCGCGGTGACGATCTGCCCGAATCCGCTGGACGACTGCGCGGCCTCGGCGGTGGGCGGCGTGCCCACGGCGCGCGCGACGGAGTTGTCGGAGCCCCACCACGCCAGCATCGTGGGGATGTGCTCCCTCCACAACGGCCCGGCGTGCCCGCCCGTCTCCGGCGTGTCGGGGGTCACAGAGTCGGGGGCCTTGACGGCGTTCGCCATGGCGACGGCGGCGGGCGCTCCTCCCACGGCGTCGTCCTGGGCGGCCATCGCGTAGATGCGCAGGCCGTCGGGCGTGCGGTTGGCCAGCATGGTCGACAGCGTGTTGTCAGCCAGGTACTGCTGCCCCTGCCTCTTCATCTCGCCCTCGATCTGCGTGTTGTACCCCGACAGGGAGGCCGCTGAGCCGAAGACCTCGGGCGCGCGCATCGCGGTCCACACCGCGCAGTAGGCTCCGGAGGAGAACCCCGCGATCATCCAGGCGGCCCGCTCGGTGGAGACGTTGGGGAAGTTCGCCTTGATCATCGCGGGCACGTCCTTCGTGACCCACGTGAACACGGGCGGGCGCCCCGGCAGGTCCGCGCAGTCGTGCTCGGAGTCGTCGACGTTGACCTCGGGGCCGATGACGATCGTCGGCGGGATGAGCCCCTGGTCGATGGCGCTTTGCAGCGCCTCGGAGACCTGCGCGCCCCACATGGTGCCCTCGGGGTCGCCCGGGTACCCGTGGAGTGTCATGATGACCCCGTACTTCTTGCCGTCGTCGGGCCTGTAGCCCTTTGGGGTGATGGCGTACACGGGCTGGGTGATGCCACTGATCGGCCCGGTCCACGTGGTCTTGAGCATCCCGGACTCCTCGGTGGGCTGGAAGTCCGTGAGCAGGGCGGGATCCCCGGACTGGGTCCGCTCGTGCTCGGATTGGGCGCCGTCGGACTGCCCGTCCGCCGACTGGGCCTCCCCGGTCTGCGGCCCAGACAGGTTGGCCGCGATGATGCCGAAGAGGTCGCGCGGCGTGGTGACGATCTTGAGGGAGCGGTTGAAGGCCATGGCCCCCGTCGCCAGGATCATGATGACGGGGAGCAGCATCGCCAGTGCCCGCGCGGACCACCTCCCGGCGGTGCGCCACGGGTGCGCGCGCCTCGGCGGGGCGGCCCCCGCCGGGTTCCCCGCCCGGCCCCGGCGGGTGAGGGGCAGCAGCAGCGCGCTTGCGATCAGGGCCGCGATGGTGAGGAGCAGGGCCGTGACCATGGCCCTGTGGGTTGTGAGGTCCACTGAAAGCAGGAAGCCCATCAATGCGTCATCTCGATTCTGGTTCGGCCGTTCATTGGTTGTCCTTGATCGCGGCTGCCGCCACGCCGCCCGCCACGGAGCCCGCCAGGCGCGCGGTCTGCGCGGCCGTCATATTCGGCACGTAGGCGTGGCCGATGGCGGCGCCGACAGTGCCCAGGGACGAGGCGTCGGGGACGGCCAGGTACAGGGCCTCGCGGCGGGGCTTGAACTTGCGTTTGAACGAGTGGAGGGAGGCGAAGCCGTACAGGGGCTCCAGGATGGAGGCCAGGACGTCCAGCATGGGGCCGAAACCGGAGTCGTCCTCCTGGGAGCGGGCCAGGGGCGCGCCCGACAGGGACAGGACCTCGAGCCCCTCCTCCTGGGCGGACAGGGCGGCGCGGGCGATCAGGAAGTCGATGGCGGGCCGCCACCCGTCCTTGCGCCGCCGCATCACGTCGAGGGTGAGGCCGACGACCTCGCCCTGGCGGTGGACGGGCAGCCACGAGGTGACGGCCTGGACGGTGCCGTCGGAGTCGATGGCCAGCAGCAGGCGGGTGCTCGGGTCGCGCAGCTCGTCCAAGCCGCCCAGGGTGAACCCCATCTCGGGCAGCGCCTTGTCCGCGCTCCACGCGCGGCTGATCGACTCGATCTGGTCGCGCCGCCCCTGCGGGCAGTCCTCCCACGTGGTCCACACGGCCTCCACGCCCTCGCGCTTGGCGTGGTTCATGGCGGTGCGCACGTCCTGGTACGCCTTGCCCTTGAAGGCCAGCCCGGGCAGGTCCAGCAGGGACTCCTCGGCCACCTGCATGACGGTCCACCCCAGTTCACGCGCCGCCCCGGCAACGGGTTCGTGGACGGAGTACAGGGCGGGCGTCAGCCCCGAGCGCGACGCGAAGTCGGCGAACTCCTCGATGGTCGCGGAGATCTGCGAGGAGGGGCACACGGGGTCGGTCACCGTCAGGGCGGTGCCGCCGCCGGGGCGGTAGGCCACGCCCGCGCGGTCGTCCTCGCGGATCCACACGGAGTTGCCCTTCCACGTCATCATCCACGCCAGGGTCCCGCCCCCGCCGGCGCGGATGAGTTCGACGAGGCGCGAGGCGGACCCCTGGCGCGTGTGCGCGGGTGTGACGAGGGTGCGCGCCACCAGGGCGAGGCTGAGCGCCCACGCCACCAGCGGCGTCCAGACGACGGGGACCTCCGCCAACAGGGTGAAGGGCTCCAGGGAGGGCTCGAAGATGGAGACCGTCGAGGTGGGCAGCAGGGCCAGCAGGTAGTCGTGCAGTATCGCCAGCACGCTGGCGCTGGGGATCTCGATGTCGGCGGTGCCCTGGTCGAGGACCAGGGGCAGGTAGGAGTCGGAGGCCAGCATGCCCAGGCCGATGCTGATCGCGGCGACCACGCACATCATGGTGGCCCAGCGCGCCGCCAGGGCGCGCACGGTGCCCGGGCGCGAGCGCAGGGTGAATGCCTTGCGGGACCAGGCGACGACGGCGCAGAGCAGCAGGTTGAGGGTGACGGGGACCAGCAGGAACTGCGTGGTGTTGGTGATGACGCTCGCCGAGGCGTCGTCGGCGAGGTAGCGCAGCTCCCGGGTGGCGGCGATCTCCATGACGAGCGCGCCGACGGCGGAGCTGAGGGCCAGGCACCCTTGGAGCACCAGGGTGCCGATCATCGCGAAGCGCCGTCCCCGGCGCAGCCCGTAGGCGAGGACGAGCTGGAGGAGGACGGGCATGAGCGCCAGCAGCGTGGAGCCGACGCTGGCGCGCCCGAGCATCCACCACCCGGGCGCCACGGACCAGCGCATCTCGGCCAGGGGGCCGCGCAGCGTCGTGGAGAAGATGGTGAGGGCGGCGGCGACCGTCCAGCACACGACGGTCAGGGACACGATCTGGCGGTGGATGACGATGTCGTGCGTGGAGGCGTCCTCCTGGCGCCTGCCGCGGTAGGCGATCCGGCCGATGACCAGGCCGTACACCCCCGCCCACAGGCGCGCGAAGGTGTCCATGGATCCGATGACGCCCGCGGACAGGGCGAGGACGCCGATGAGCAGGAAGCGGGCGCGCCACCGCCATGCGCGGCCGAGGCTCTCGATGACCGGGCCCGCCAGGCCGACGATCATGGGGCCCGCGCCCCAGATGGAGCCGCGGTCCAGGGAGGCGCCCCACTCGGGCAGGAAGCTCTGGATGAGGGGCGCCAGCAGCCATGTGGTGGCGACGGCGGCGGCGGGGGCGACCAGGGCGGCGGCCAGCCACCGCCGGGAGCCGACGCGGTGCTCCGCCATGCCGCCCAGGACGATGAGCGCCAGCACGATGAGCAGCACCGTCTCCATCGATGTGCGGGGGAACACGAAGGGCGCCGTGACCAGGCTCCACCAGTGGGAGGGGTCGGCGGAGGCGGATCCCAGCGGGAAGGCGCCGGACCAGGCCAGGCACACTCCCACTCCGACCAGCAGGGCGGCCGCGACGGCGCGCGTGGCGGGGACGGAGTGGAGCCACCTCGCGCCCAACCGGAGCGCCGTGGCGGACCACTGCCCCGCGGTCGCCGCCCATCTGCGGGCGGCCCCGCCCGGGCGCGCGGCCCCGGAGGGCTCCTGCTCGCGGGGCTGGCGCTGCTCCCCGTTGGCGGTGGGGCCGCGCTGTTCCTCGTTCGTGCCGGGCTTGCCCTGTTCCTCGTTGGCGCGGCGCGGTTGGGCGCCCTCATTGATCGGCATGTGTTCCTTTTGACGTCGGGCCTTGGCTGGCGTTTGGCCGTGGCCGCGCGGGCCGGGGGGCGCCCGTGTCGGGTCCTGCGGGGCCGCGCGACTGCACGCGTATTCTAGCGCGGCTCCCTGAATGCCGGTTTTCAGGAAAGAGGTACCACGTTATCCCAGGTCAGGGGCCTGTAGCGCCGCGAACTCCGCGAGGCTGAGGGGGCGGCCCGCCTCCATCTCGGCGCGCATGAGGGACACGACCGCGTCCAGGCCCTCGCCCGGCCGGGCCGCGGCGAAGGCGGCGCGCTGGCGCTCGTAGGCGGCCCCGACGCCCAGGATCGTCCCGATCCCCTCGAACTCCCGCGCGCATCCCAGGTCCGAGGCGATGGGCGCCAGTTCCTCGGCCAGGCGCGCGAAGGTGTCGCGCGCGGGCTCGGTGGTGCCCTGCGGGTCCAGGATCAGTTCTGCGTCCATGCCGTAGCGCGCGGAGCGCCACTTGTTCTCGGCGATGAACCAGTCCGGCAGGACGGGCAGGGCCTCGCCCGCGTCGTACATGCGCGAGAAGTGCTCGACGAGGACGTGGGTGAGGGCGGCGAAGACCCCCACTTCGAGGATGTTGGTCGCCGCGTCGAACACCCGGTTCTCAACGGTCCCGAAAGCGGGCGAGGGGCGTATGTCCCAGCGCACCTCGTCGAAGCCCTTGATGACGCCGGTCCGGATCATGTCCTCCGTGTAGCTCTCCAGGGCCTCCCACGTGTCGAAGTGGCGGGGGATCCCGGCGGTGGGCAGCTGCTGGAAGACCATCGCGCGGTTCGAGGCGTAGCCGGTGTCCACGCCCGCCCAGTACGGGGAGGAGGCGGCGATGGCCTGCAGGTGCCCCAGGTGGGTGGACAGCGCCGCCTGGATGGGCAGGACCTTGTCGCGGTCCTCCACGCCCACGTGGACGTGGACGCCGTACAGGAGCATCTGGCGGCCCCAGTACTGGGTGCGCTCGACCAGCTGGGCGTAGCGCCGGCTGTTGGTGACGCGCTGACGACCGGGGCGCGCGAAGGGGTGGGTGCCCGCGGCGGCGAGGTCGATGCGCAGCCGGCGGGCGATGGGGGAGAGGAAGTCGATGCACGAGGCGATGTCGGCCAGGCATTCGGCCACGGTGGCCCGGGGCTTGGAGGTGACCTCGATGGTGTTGAGCAGCATCTCGCGGTGGATCCCCGTGAAGAGCTCGCCGTCGACGGTGGCCTGGTCGATGACGGCGTCCGCGCTCTGGCGCAGATCGTGGGAGTCCTGGTCGACCAGTTGGAGCTCCCATTCGACTCCGAGGGTGGACCGGGCGGACCGGCCGAATGGCAGGGGCATCGGGGCCTCCTTCTCGTGCCTGCGCCCCCTAGTCTGGCAGGCGCGGGGCCGGACGGCAGGATTTGCGCGGTTGACATGCGTCTCGCCGGCGTCGTGGACGGGGTGGCACGATCTGCGGCGTTCTCCGGAACGAGGCGGCAGCCCGCGGCGGGGTGTGGAGCTCGGGAGCCGCGCACTGGCCCCGCTCCCGTGGTCTCTGAGCCGTTTCCGGGGGTTTTAGATGTCGAGGGGCGCAGTAGTCCGGGGGTGGGAGCCGTCCCCCCGGGTCTGGGCATGCGCCACTTAGGCATTGCCCGCACCACTTAGGCCGCCGACACGCCGGGAGAGCCAGGGCCCGCTCGGACCTAAGTGGTGCAGTGGTGCGCTAAGTGGTGCAGCCGCGGCGGCCTTCCCGCCACCCGCACCGCTCCCTCAGCGGTGGAGGCGCACCACCGCGCAGCACGGGACGGAGTACGCGGTGTGCCGGCCCCTCAGTCCGCCAGGCGCCTCGCGATGATGGCGCAGTGGCGCCCGCCGACGCGGGTCGCGAAGACGGTGGCGCCCGGGCCGCCCGGGGTCAGGTCCAGCCTCTTGCGCAGCGCGGCCGGGTCGATGTCCGCCCCGCGCTTCTTGACCTCCACGGAGCCGGCTCCCAGGGGCCGCAGGGCCGCGGACACCGCCTTGGCGCGCAGCGCGGTGCGGGCGACCACCTCGAAACGGCTCAGCAGCGGGCTGGCGGCGATGTCGTCCGCCGTGAGGTAGGCGATGGACGGGTCGATCAGGCGGGCGCCGATGGAGTCGGCCAGGTGGGCCAGCCCGCCCGACCGGATGACCGCCGGGTCGGGCTCGGCCAGGACGGCGCCGAGCTCCCCGGAGGGGGCCTGGCGCACGGGCGCGTCCGCGGAGGCGGTCGCCGGGTCGGCGAGGACGCGCGCGCCCGCCCCCGTGATGACGAGGGCGCTGCGCCCCGGGCCCTCCGGCGCCAGGGCCGGGGTCCACACGGACGCCTCCACCAGGTCCCCGTCCACGCTCACCCACTGGGCGTGGCAGTCGGCGGGCAGTGCGCTGTGGGCGATTCCGGGCGCGAGTTTCACGCCGACGCGCTCGAAGCCGCTCCGCCACCGCCACACGGCGGACAGGGGAGGGGACCACTGCTCGGGGTCGGCGATGCGCCGCGACCCGCCCTGGGCGCCCGTGCGCCGCGCGGGGTCGGCGAAGACGGCGTCGACCCCCTGGTCCCGCAGGTCCTCCATGTCCAATTCGGCCACGTCCCCGCGCAGGACGTTCGCCCCGTCGAAGTGCCGCAGGTTGATGGCGGCGGCGGCAGAGGCGTCCTGGTCGCGGTCGACCGCCAGGACCCGCAGGCCCAGGCCCGCGATGGCCAGCGCGTCCCCGCCGACGCCGCAGCCCAGGTCCGCGACGAACGAGGCCCCCGCCTCGCGGAAACGGCGGGCGTGGTGGGCGGCGACCACCAGGCGGGTCGCCTGCTCGAGGCCGTCGCGCGTGAAGACCATCGAGTCGGCGAAGGGGCCGAACTTGGCGCGGGCGGCGGAGCGCAGCTCCAGCTGGGTGAGCACCGCCGAGACGACGTCGGCGGGCGTCCCCGCCCTGCGCAGGGAGGCGCCGAGGAGGCCGAGGTCCGTGCCCGGGGAGGTGCGCTCGCCCAAGGAGCGCAGGATGTCCCAGCCGGGCGAGGTGAGTACGGGGGCGAGCGCGCTGTTCACACGCCCGATTGTGCCACGGGGGAGGGGCGGGGGCCGCGAGGCGGCGCGGGCGGTGCGCTCAGGGCTGAACGCCCCGCCCGGATTGGCACTCGGCTTGCCCGAGTGCCAGGGGCGTGCCTAGACTCTTACACGGATAGCGGCCAAGGCCGCCACCGGTCCCGCACCTGGCCCCCGCGACGGCAGGGAAGGGACGAAAGAGTTCTTCGCAAGAGAAAAGGAACGACAGTGTCGATCTCCATCAAGCCCCTCGAGGACCGTATCGTCATCCGTCAGGTCGAGGCCGAGCAGACCACCGCGTCCGGCCTGGTCATCCCTGACACCGCCAAGGAGAAGCCCCAGGAGGGCGAGGTCATCGCCGTGGGCCCCGGCCGCGTCGACGACAACGGCAACCGCGTGCCCGTCGACGTCAAGGTCGGCGACACCGTGATCTACTCCCGCTACGGCGGCACCGAGGTCAAGTACGAGGGCCAGGAGTACCAGATCCTCTCCTCGCGCGACGTCCTGGCCGTCGTCGAGCGCTGAGCCCAGCCGGTCCCGCCTCGCGGGGCCGTCCGCGCGCCCGGAAGGGCCGCGGGAGCCCGCGGGCCCGAACCCCTCCCCGGGGTCCGGGCCCGCAGTGCGTTCAACGGGCCCGGCGCGGGCCGCGGCGGGGCCTACTGTGCGGACTCCGCCGCCTGGTCGATGACGGTCTGGCGCACGAACGCCGCGTCGCGGTACCCGGGGATCACGGCGTTCCCGATGATCATGAAGGGCGTTGAGGAGATCCCCATGCCGTGGGCGTCGTCCGCGGCCTTGGCGACCTTCTCCGCGGTGTGGGCGTCGTTCATCGTCGCCGTGAACTGGTCGATGTCGGGCACGCCCGCGGCCTTGGCGAACTCCACGAGCGAATCGGTCGTGTACGCGGGGTGGTCGGAGGGATCCGCAGCCGCGTAGACGGCGTCGTGGAACTCCCAGAACCTGCCCTGCTCCGCCGCGGCGAGGCCGGCCTGCGCGGCCAGTGGCGAGGTCTCGCTGATCTGGGCGAGGTCCCTCCACTCGATCCGCAGGGTCCCGTCCTCGACCAGGTCGGCCAACTGGGGCTCGACCTGCTGCGCGAGGCGCGTGCAGTAGGGGCACGCGAAGTCGGAGTAGAGCACCATGACGACGGTGGCGTCCGCCCTCCCCTTGGCCTGGGCGTCGGCGGGGTCGCGCTTGGGCAGGGAGCGGACGAGCTCGAGGATCTTCGGGTCCGTCACAGCGGGGGCGGATGTGGGCTCGGGGCTGGCCGATTCCGGGGCGGGGGCGGAGGGGGCCGAGGAGGCCCCGGACTCGGGGGAGCCACCGCGCTCCCACACCAGGTACCCGACGACGACGGCGAGTACCGCGATGACCGCGACGAGCACGATGACCAGGGGCGAGCCCGCGGGCGCGCGCCCCTGGGGCGCGGTGGTGGTCGTTTCCTTGTCGGTGTCGCTCATATGTGTCCCTCGTGTGCGGCCCCTGGGGGCGGTGGTGGATGCGCGTATTGTCTCACGCCCCGGTGCCGCCATCCCGCGGGCGGGGGCGGCGTGGAAAACGGTGGCAACATCGTGTGATGCTGCCACCGCGGTCGGCTAACGGAGTGCGCTACGAGGCGCGCCGGGTTCGCCCCGAGGCGCGGATCTCCTCCCGCCGCTCCTCCTCGGTCATGCCGCCCCAGATACCGTAGGGCTCCTGGGAGGCGAGCGCGTACGCGCGGCACTGCTCGATGACCGGGCACGAGGCGCAGATGGCCTTGGCGTTGGCGGCGCGGCGCCGGCGCGTGGAGCCGCGCTCCCCCTCCGGGTGGAAGAAGAGCTCGGTGTCGAGGTCGCGGCAAGCGGCCCTGTACTGCCACTCCCATGCGTCGATCATGGGTCCGGGCAGGCGGGAGACGTCGGTCAAGGGGTGCCTCCTCGGTGTCTTGGTGGGGGCGCACGGGGAGTCCCTGCGCGCGTGAACGTGAAAAGGATAGACACTTGCGCGGTAGTTATTCAAGGACCCTTCGCAAATTATGAGCCAGTTCTCAGCGTACCCGGCCCTACCTGAGAAAAGTCTGAAAAGTATTGCGATTTCTGAACGAATAAGCGGTGAACAACTAGGTGAATAATTTGGGGCGTTGGGCACCCGTTCCCGTTTCGAGTGGCGCGCCCCCGCGGCGAGCGTGAGAATCGGAGCAGGAACAGTGACCGACAGTCGAGGAGGGGCCATGCCGCGTGCAGTGCTCAGCGCGCAGTCCGTGCCCGAAGCCGCCCTCTCCGTCACCGAGGTGTCCAAGCGCCTCGGGGTGTCCGCCTCGACCCTGCGGACCTGGGAGCGCAGGTACGGCGTCGGCCCCGAGGAGCGCGCTGCGGGGGCGCACCGGCGGTACCTGCCCGACGACGTCGAGCGGCTGCGCGCGATGATCGGCCTGGTGCGCAACGGGATGCCGACCGGGCAGGCGGCTGCCGCCGTCCACGCGGACCGCGCGCGCCCGGACCGCAGTGCGCCCGTGCGCCCAGCGGAGCTGCGGGTCATGGCCGAGTCGGGGGAGGCGCCCGCCCTCCAGGAAGCCCTCGAGTCGGCGGTGTCCGAGTACGGCCTCGTCCACACGTGGAGCCGTTTCGTCGCCCCGGCGCTGCAGCAGATCCGCTCCGGCTCGGACGGCGAGGTCCCCGGCGGTTCCCCGTCCCACGTCCTGATGTGCGCCTTCGAGCACGTCCTCCAGGCGGTCCACCGGTCGCGCCCGCCCCGCCCCGCCCAGGCCCCCGCCCGGATCGTGGTGATGAGCGACGCCATCCACGAGTTGGGGGCGCAGGTGGTCGGCGTCGCGCTGTGCTGGTACGGCTTCGACGTGCGCATCCTCAGCTCCGAGCGGTACGGCGGGGTGTGCGCCGCCGAGCGCTTCACCGCCCACTCCGCCTCCCACGAGGTCGACCTGGTCGTCGTCATGGGCCGGGGCGGCACCTGCGAGGAGTTCGTCACCACGATCGCCGACCGGTCCGATGTGAACATCCTCCTGGTCGGGGCGGACACCCCGGAGATCCTCTCCCAGAACGTCCAGCGCGTGCGCACCCCGGCGGCGTGCGTCGAGGAGGCCATCGCGATGCTCGCGCCGGGCGCGGAACCCGGAGCGGTCGGGCGCCTCTGACACCCGGGCCCGGCAGTGGCCGCCCGGCGCACCGCTCCCGGGCCGGCCGGCGCCGACCGCCCTCCTGGCGCGCCGCTCCTGCTCCCGCTCCTCCCGGCGCCGACCGCCCTCCTGGCACAGCACGGCCGGGAACACGGTGCGACCTCCTGCGGGAGGAGGGCCGATGGGATACCGTGGCCATGCACAGATCCCATCATTCAGGAGCACTCGATGAACGCCCCGTGGAACGATGCCGCGCTGGCAGGCGCGTTCGGACAAGACTTCGACGCGCTCGTCGCCTTCGCCTCGCGCGCGAAGGCCCCCATCGGCTACGGCTTCTTGCGCGCCGACGGCAGCGTCGACGTGGGGCGGCCCGCCTCGTTGTGGATCAACGCGCGCATGACGGCCACCTTCGCCCTCGCCCAGGAGCGCGGCACGGAGGGCGCGGCCCACTTGGTCCAGCACGGCCTCGAGGCCCTGTCCGGCCCCTTCGCGAGCCCCGGGGGCGGCTGGTACGACGCCCTCGTCCCGGCCACGGAGTCCGGCCCGGCTCCCCTGCCGGGCGCGCGCACGGACCAGGGCTCGCTGGCCGCCCTCATCGTCGCGGCCTGCGGGGCCGCGCGCGCCGGCCACGACCGGGGGCGGGAGCTGCTCGCGCGGGCGCTCGCGGACCAGGAGGCCCACTGGTGGGACCCGGGTTCCGGAATGCCCCGCCACTCCTGGGACCCCGGCTACTCGCGCCCGGGCACCCTTCGCCGCCTCGGCGACGCGCTGAGCACGGCCGGCGCCTACATGAGCGCGTGGCGGGTGTGCGGCGACCGCGCGTGGTTGGACCGGGCGCGCTCGATCATGCGTTTCACCGGCGAGGCGGCGGCCCGCAGCGGCTGGGTGCTGCCGGACCTGTTCGACGCCCACTGGCGCCCGCTGCCCTCCGGGGCCGCCCTCGACGCAGACGAGGCGCGGGCCGGTTCCCTCGTCGCGTCCGACGGGGGAGCGGTCGCCGTCCGCACGTGGGACCTCGTGGTCCCCGGGGACTCCCTGCCCGGCCTCGGCCTGCGGGCGGTGCGCCTCATCGCCCGCCTCGCGCGGATCCTCGACGGCCTCGGCGAACCGCCCAGCCCGTGGATGTACGACACGGCCGTGGCCGTCTACGACCGCTCGCAGTCCGACGGATGGGCGCAGGGGGGCGGTTTCCTGCTCAGTGTGGACGGCGCGGGCCGTCCCTCCGTGGAGTCGCGCATGTGGTGGGTCGCGTGCGAGGCGCTGCGGGCCGCCCACGGCCTCGGCCAGTGGGCCTCCTCGCGCGGTGACGGCGCCACTGCGGCCCGTCTGGCGACCGACTACGCGCGCACCGTCGCGTGGACCGACGAGCGCCTGCGGGCGGGGCAAGGACGGTGGATCCACGAGCTCGCGCCCGATGGATCGGTGTCCACCCGAGTGTGGGAGGGGCGCCCGGACGCCTACGCCGCAGCCGCTGCCCTGCTGCGCCTCGACGTGTGAGCGCCCGCCCCGGTCGGTGCGCCGGGGCGGAACCCGGCACGGGAGCGCCCCCGCCCCGCCCGTCCGTGAGTTGCCCCACGCCCCAGAGGCCCCGGGCGCACGATTCGGGGGGCCGAGGCGCCGACGCCTAAACTTGGCCCATGGGAGAACTCGCTACACATGATCCTTTCGGCCTGACCGGCCTCACCTACGACGACGTGCTGCTCCTGCCCGAGCTCACGGACGTCGTCCCTTCGTCCGTCGACACGACCAGCCGCTTGACGAAGAACATCTCGCTGCGCGTGCCCCTCCTGTCCGCCGCGATGGACACCGTCACCGAGGCCCGCATGGCGATCGCCATGGCCCGCCAGGGCGGCATCGGCATCCTCCACCGCAACCTCTCCATCGAGGAGCAGGCCGCGCAGGTCCGCCAGGTCAAGCGCAGCGAGTCCGGAATGGTCGAGGACCCGGTGACCGTCGGCCCCGACGCGACCATCGACGACCTCGACCGCCTGTGCGGCCACTACCGCGTGTCGGGCCTGCCCGTGGTGTCCGAGGACGGGGCGCTGCTGGGCATCATCACCAACCGCGACCTGCGCTTCGTCCCCGAGAGCAGCTGGTCGCGCCTGCACGTGCGCGAGTGCATGACCCCGCGCGACCGCCTGGTCGTGGGCCAGGTGGGCATCTCCCGCGAGCACGCCAAGCACCTGCTGGCCGAGCACCGCGTCGAGAAACTCCCCATCGTCGACGAGGACGACCGCCTCACCGGGCTGATCACAGTCAAGGACTTCGTCAAGACCGAGCAGTACCCCAACGCCACGAAGGACTCGCGCGGGCGCCTCGTCGTCGGCGCGGCCGTGGGCTACTGGGGCGACACGTGGGAGCGGGCCACGGCGCTGGCCGGGGCCGGAGCGGACGTCCTGGTGGTCGACACCGCGAACGGCGGGGCGCGGCTGGCCCTCGACATGATCCGCCGCATCAAGGCCGACCCGGCTTTCGAGGGGATCGAGGTCATCGGCGGCAACGTGGCGACGACGGAGGGCGCCCAGGCCCTCATCGACGCGGGCGTCGACGCTGTGAAGGTCGGGGTGGGCCCGGGCTCCATCTGCACGACGCGCGTGGTCGCGGGCGTCGGCGTCCCCCAGATCACGGCCATCCACCTGGCAGCCCGGGCGTGCGGGCCCGCGGGGGTCCCCCTGATCGCCGACGGCGGCCTGCAGTACTCGGGCGACATCGGCAAGGCGCTGGTTGCGGGCGCCGACACGGTGATGCTCGGCTCCCTGCTGGCCGGGTGCGAGGAGTCGCCGGGCGAGGTCGTGTTCACCAATGGCAAGCAGTTCAAGCGGTATCGGGGCATGGGGTCCCTGGGCGCCATGAGCTCGCGCGGGCGCAAGTCCTATTCGAAGGACCGCTACTTCCAGGCCGACGTTTCCAGCGACGACAAGATCGTCCCCGAGGGCATCGAGGGGCAGGTGCCCTACACGGGCTCCCTCGCCTCGGTCGTCTACCAGCTGGTGGGCGGCCTGCACCAGACGATGTTCTACCTGGGCGCCTCGACCGTCGCGCAGATCAAGGCGAACGGCCGTTTCGTGCGCATCACGAGCGCGGGGCTGCGCGAGTCGCACCCGCACGACGTGCAGATGACCACGGAGGCCCCGAACTACCACTCCTCCTCCGCGAAGTAGTCGCGGATCGCGGGCGGGAGCAGCCGGTGGGTTGCTCCCGTCTTCCGCTTCCTGTACCCAGCGGGGCCGGAGCGCCGCTTCCGGCCCGGCGCGCGGGGGGCCGGGTTCGGTTCCCGTCCTTCACGGGCCCGGCGCGCCCCGCCCTGCCCAGCGCGCGGGCGCCCGGGAGGCCGGCCCTCCCACCAGTCCGGCCGTGCCCCGCCGGTAGGCCCCGCCCCGCTTCCCGTTGCCGTTTCCGGGGGCGTGCGGTACATTAAAAACCGACCGCCGGTTTGTTTTGGGAGGTGCTGTGAACCAGGCAGAGAAGTCCGAGCGCGCCCGGGAGTCGATATGCGCGGCCGCCCGCCGCCTCTTCGCGCAGAAGGGGTACGAGGCGACGACCATGCGGGACATCGTCGCGGGCAGCGGGATGTCGAAGGGCGCCATCTACCACCACTTCCGATCGAAGCAGGAGGTCCTGCGCTCCGTCGTGGAGGACGAGTGCCGCTACCTCGACGAGTACTTCGCCGGCCTGGCCGCCCAGTCGCAGGTGCCGGTGCGCGACAGGATGACTGCCCTCGCCAGGCACTTGGCCTCGGCCGGCCCCCAGTCCAGCCTGGGGCGCGCCGACTGGGTGGGCGAGGTCCCCGCCGCCCTCCTGGGATCCTTGCGCAACTCCCTCACCGTGCTCGCCCCCCACTTGGAGCGGATGCTCCGCCAGGGCGTGGAGTCGGGGGAGATCGACTGCCCCTTCCCCGGTGAGGTCGCCGGAGTCCTCGTCCTGCTGGTGGACGTGTGGATCGACCCCCTCATCGCGGCGGACTCCTACGAGCGGATGCGCCAGAGGGTGGACTTCGTCGCCCTCTTCCTCGAGCGCTTCGGCGCCCCCGTCCTGGACGACGAGGCCGTTGCGATCATGAAAGAGGGGGTGCGGCGCTTCTATGAATGAGCGCACCACCCGCTCGGTCCTCATGGTGAACCTGCCGTTCTCCGGGCACACCAACCCCACACTCGGCCTGGCCCGGGCCCTGACGGACATGGGCCACCGCGTCACCTACGTCCACTCGCCCACATGGCGCGCGGCGGTCGAGCGCACGGGCGCCGCCTTCGTCCCCTACGACGACTACCCGAGCCGCCCCCGCCCCTCCCTGGAGCAGGTGCGCTGCTGGGACGCCGCCTACAGGACCGCGCTGCGCATCGGAGGGGACTACGACTGCCTCGTCTACGAGATGCTCTTCACCTCGGGCAAGGCGCTCGCCGACCGCCTGGGGATCATGCCCGTCCGCCTCTTCTCCACCTTCGCCCTCAACGAGCGGGTCCTGGAGGACTTCGGGCGCAGCGGCGGATGGTACCTGACCTCGCTCTTCCGCCTCCCGAGGCTGCGGGCGCTGGTCTCCAAGCGCTTGAGCCGCAGGTTCGGCTGGCGCTACGACGACCTCGTGGACGAGATCACGCGCAACGGCCCCGACCTCAACATCACGTACACGACGCGGGGCTTCCAGGTGCGCGCCGAGGACTTCCCCGCCCCCCGCTACGCCTTCGTCGGGGCGGCCGTCGGCGGGCGCACCCCCAGCGGGGTCGACGCCCCCGCCGGCAGCGGGCCCCTCGTCTACGTCTCCCTGGGCACCAGGCTCAACACCTCGGCGCGGTTCTTCCGCAGCTGCGTCGAGGCGTTCCGCGGAACCGGCGCGCGCGTCATCATGTCGATCGGGGACTCGGTGCGCCCCGGGCGCCTGGGCCCCCTGCCGCCCACCGTCGCCGTCCACAGGAGCGTCCCCCAGCTCGAGGTGCTCAGCCGGGCCTCCCTCTTCATCACCCACGGCGGGATGAACAGCGTCAACGAGGCGCTCTACTACGGCGTGCCGATGGTGGTGGTCCCCATGGGCAACGACCAGCCGACCGTTGCCCGCCAGGTCGTGGAACTGGGGCTGGGGGAGGCGCTGGACGCCCGCTCCGCGACCCCCGCCGCACTGCGCGGGGCCGCGCTGCGGGTCATGTCCGACCAGGGGTGCCGCGCGCGCCTCGACGGGTTCCAGAAGGAAACACGGGCGGCGGGCGGCAACGCCGAGGCGGCGCGGCTCATCATCGCCCGCCTCGCCCGCTGAGGGGCGCCAGGGGGGCTGCGTTTGCTGAGGGGCGCCGGGGCCGCCCCGCCTGCTGCGCGCTATCAGTGCGGCGTCCTCGGGGCGCGGGCGTGGCGTGGGTTACTCCTCACCGGTTCAGTCGGAGTACCCTTGACCTGCTGAACGTATTTTCCTGTTGAGTCAAGGAGCTGCACATATGCTCATCCTCATTGATCACGCCAACGTCGACGCGATTGCGCAGACCCTCACCTACCTGCCGATCGACGGCGTCACCACCAACCCCACGATCCTCTTCCGCGAGGGCAAGGAGCCCCTCGAGGTCCTCCACCAGATCAAGGAGATCCTGCCCGACGGCGCCCAGCTGCACGTGCAGATCGTCTCCGAGCGCGCCGACGACATGGTCGCCGAGGCGAGGGCCCTGAGGGGCGAGATCGGGGGCAACCTCTTCATCAAACTCCCCGTGACGCGCGAGGGATTCGCCGCGATCCCCCGGATCGTCCGCGAGGGGATGCAGGTGACCGCCACCGGCATCCACTCCTCCATGCAGGGCTTCATGGCCGCGAAGGCCGGGGCCCGCTACGTCGCCCCCTACGTCAACCGCATGGACAACTACGGCATCGACGGCGTGCGCGTCGCCTCGGAGATCCACCGCACGCTGCGCAGCTACGGGCTGGGGGCGGATGTGCTGGCCGCCTCCTTCAAGAACTCCGAGCAGGTGCTGGAGCTGGTCCGCCAAGGAGTCGGCGCCATCACCGCCGCCCCCGACGTCCTGGCCGCCCTCATCAAGAACCCGGCCACCGACGCCGCCATCGCCGATCAGAACCGCGACTTCGCGTACCTCATCGGCGAGCGGCGCACGTGGCTCGACCTCATCAAGGAGAAGTGACGGCGCCCGCGCGGCGGCCCCCGGCCCCTGACCGCGCGCCCGGGCCGGGCCGCCGTCTGGCGCGCGGGCTCCCGGGGCGGGCCCTGACGCGCGGGCCCAGTGTTGTCCTCAGTCGTGGGCTCCCGGCTCGGGCCGCCGTCCGCCGGGCGGGCTCCCGGGGCGGCCCCTGACGCGCAGGTCCCGTGCTGCCCCTGACGCGCGGGCCCGTGCTGCCCTCAGTCGCGCGTCCGGGGCATGATCTGCGGCCAGTCGCGCTCGATGGACGCCTCGCGGCCCTGGCGGCGCAGGTACTTCTCGAAGTCCTCCGCCCACTCCCGGTGCGCCCTGGCCTGGTAGTCGGTCAGCGAGGCGGCGTCGTGCTCCTCCAGCTCGGGGAACTTCCGCGCGATCCCCGCCAGCACGTCGAGGGTCATCGCCACGTCCACCTCGGCGGTGTGTGCGTCCGGCGACGCCTCCACCCCGTACACGGGGGCCATGTCCGTCAGCGTCTTCTTCCCCTTGCGGAAGCGGTCGAACTTGCGGTCGAGCACCAGTGGGTCCACGACCAGCATCGGCTCCCCGTCGAGGCGCTCCGCGAAGGTGGCCAGCCCATGGCGGGAGAGCTCGCGGTCCACCAGGGTGATGTCGTAGGAGGCGTTGAAGGCGACCACGGGGAAGCCCCGGAACCAGTGCTCGGTCAGGCACCCCGCCACCTCCTCGAGGACCTCCTCGACCGGGCGGCCGTGCTCGCGCGCGTACTCCGTCGTGATGCCGTGGACGGCGCTCGCCTGCTCGGGGATCTCCACGCCGGGGTCGGCCAGCCACGTGGCCACCTGGTCGTCGCGCCCCTCGACGCGGAGCACGAGCGCCGCCGTCACGAGGCGGTCCTTGAAGGGCGACGTCCCCGTCGTCTCAGTGTCGAAGCCCAACCACGGGTCGCTGGTCCAGGTCATTGTGTCCTCCTTGCCTTCCCCTCCAGTGTCGCAGCGACCATACGCGCCTGCGTCGCCCGCCGCCACTCGCGCGCCCACTCCCGGACCCCGCGGATGCGCGCGGGTAGAATCGGAGAATGAGTCACGAAGTGGAGATCGGACGGGGCAAACGGGGCCGCCGCGCCTACACGCTCGACGACGTCGCGCTGGTCCCCTCGCGGCGCACCCGGGACCCCGAGGACGTCAACGTCGGATGGCAGATCGACGCGTACCACGTGGACATCCCCCTGATGGCCGCGCCCATGGACTCGGTGATGAGCCCCGCCACGGCCATCCGCTTCGGGCGCCTGGGCGGCATCGGGGTCCTGGACCTGGACGGCCTGTGGACCCGGTACGAGGATCCCGAACCGATCCTCGCCGAAATCGCGCGCCTGGGGGCGGACGAGTCGATCGCGCGGCTCCAGCAGATCTACTCCGAGCCGATCAAACCGTCGCTCATCACCGCGCGCCTGCGGCAACTGCGCGAGGCGGGGGTGGTGGTCGCGGCGAAGCTCTCGCCCCAGCGGACCCAGAAGTACTGGCGGTACGTGGTGGACGCGGGGGTGGACCTGTTCATCATCCGGGGGTCCACGGTGTCGGCGGAGCACGTGTCCAGCCACCACGAGCCCCTCAACCTCAAGCGCTTCATCTACGAGCTCGACGTCCCCGTCATCGTGGGCGGCGTGTGCACGGACACTGCGGCTCTCCACCTCATGCGCACTGGGGCCGCGGGGGTCCTGGTCGGTTTCGGCGGGGGAGCGGCGCACTCGACGCGGCGGTCCCTGGGGGTCCACGCGCCGATGGCGACCGCTATCGCGGATGTGGCGGCCGCCCGGCGCGACTACATGGACGAGTCCGGCGGGCGCTACGTGCACGTCATCGCGGACGGGGGGATCGGGCGCTCGGGCGACCTGTCGCGAGCTATCGCCTGCGGGGCGGACGCCGTGATGCTGGGCGCCGCGCTGGCCAGGGCGGAGGAGGCCCCGGGGCGGGGCTGGCACTGGGGATCCGAGGCGACCCACCCCGATATGCCGCGCGGCCAGCGCGTGCACGTGGGGACCACGGGCACGCTCGAGCAGATCCTCTACGGCCCCTCGACCAGGGCGGACGGGTCGTTGAACTTCGTGGGGGCGCTCAAACGGACGATGGCCTCCACGGGGTACTCCGAGGTCAAGGACCTGCAGAAGGCGCAGGTGGTGGTCAGCCCCTACTCCGCTCAGTGATCTTTCCGCTGGCGGTGGGTTCCGGCGCCTTCCAGCGGGCTTTCCATTCCGCAGGAGCGGTGTCCCGCGCAGTGGCGCAACCCGGGTGGTTGCGGGCGGCGCGAGCTTCGGCGCGGAAGGCACCCGTCGCTGTGGCCGCGGCCGCCGGGTCGCGTGTCCGCCGTCGGTCCGCGACTGCCGGAGAACTGTCCGCCGGGCCGTGTGTCCGCCCGGCGGGGCCATAGATGTTGTCTATACCCCCGGTGTTGGCGAATGCGAGCGCGGTCGACGGGGCGGCCAGGTTGGGGTTATGGGTTGGGTCCTCCTCCTGTCCTCGTCTGTCTGGTGGGCGGGGCTGCTGGGATCCGCGCCGGACGGGGCCGGTCGGATCCGTGGGGCCGGTCTGGGCCGGTCGGGCCCGCCCGGCCGGGTGGGTTGTGGGGTTAGTGGCCGTCTTGTTCGTCGGCGGTGTCGGTCAGGTCGAT
>ERZ772993.65-NODE-65-length-58087-cov-10.904587_pt1 | contig 58087 bp, 40 predicted proteins | sample MGYA00580670_ERZ772993 | MGnify/ENA primary metagenome ERZ772993 (study PRJEB29015, sample SAMEA2737936) | human oral metagenome | biome: human oral; feature: human-associated habitat; material: dental | place: China | collected 2136 ... | reverse complement strand
CCGCGGCCGCCAGGAGCGCGTCGTTCTGCTCCGGCGTTCCCACAGTGACGCGCACCCCCTCGGGGAAGGGCCGCACGACCAACCCGGCGGCGGCGCACGCCTCGACGAAACCGGCGCCCTCGCCCTTGAGGAAGTAGAAGTTCGCCTGCGAGTCGGGCACGTCGTAGCCCATCCGGCGCAGCAGTGGGACGACCCTGTCGCGCTCGCGCGTGATGGCCCGCACCGCCTCGCGCGCAGGGGCGCCGTCGCGCAGGGAGGCCAGGGCGGCCGCCTGGGCGGGGCCGCTGACCCCGAAGGGGACCAGCAGCGCCTGGACCGCGTCGATGAGCCCCGCGTCGCCCAGCCCGTAGCCGATGCGCAGGCCGGCCAGGGCGTGCGCCTTGGAGAAGGTCCGCATGACGAGGACGTTGGAGTGGGCGCCGACCAGCTCCGTGCACGGCGCGATGGCCGGGTCCGTCGCGAAATCGATGTACGCCTCGTCGATGATGACCAGGACGGAGGGCGGCACGCGCTCCACCATGGCCGCGATGTCGCTGGCCGGGCGTGCCACGCCCGTCGGGTTGTTCGGCGAGCAGACGATGATCGCCCGGGTCGCGGGCGTGACCGCGTCGGCCAGGGCGCCCAGGTCGGGGCCGGAGTCGGGGGCCAACGGCACCGGGACGGGGCTGGCGTGGACGGTCGGGGCGGCGATCGGATAGGACTCGAAGGACCGCCACGGGAAGACGACCTCGCTGCCGGGCGCGCACACGGCGGACAGGGCTGCGACGAGGACGGCGGAGGAGCCCGTGCCGACGCACACCTGCCCGGCGGACAGGCCGAGGGCGCGGGCCAGCTCCTCGCGCACGGGGGCGGCAGTGAGGTCCGGGTAGCGGTTCGCCTCCCCCAGCGCCGCTGCGGCGGCCTCCACGACGCGCTGGTCGGGCGGCCAGGGCATCTCGTTGGAGGAGATCTTCTGTGCGCCTTGGAGTGCCTTGCCGGGGATGTAGCGGGGCAGCGCGAGCACTTCGGGGCGGATCGGCAGAGTCGTCATACGCCAGTCCTACCGCATCGCACGCCGTCGTGCACGCCCCGTCCCGGTGTGCAAGAGTGGGCCCATGGAATTCGTACTCCGACTCATCGCGACGATGGCGGGCCTGTGGGTCTCGATCCGCCTGGTGCCGTCGCTGGAGATCGCCGAGACCGCCTCCATGACCGAGTCGCTGCTGGTGCTGGCGGCCATCGCCCTGGTGTTCACGGTGGTGAACTCCCTGGTCAAACCACTGGTGAGCTTCCTGGCCTTCCCCCTCTACGTACTCACTTTCGGACTGTTCGCGATCGTGGTGAACTCCGCGATGTTCGCGCTGACGGGGTGGCTGTCGACGTCCCTGGGCTTCCCCTTCCGCACGGGCGGCTTCTGGTCGTGCTTCTTCGGCGCAGTCATCACGGCGGTCGTGTCATCGCTGGTCGTCGCGGTCCTCGACTCGGACAACCGCTGACGCACCTCACAGATCCGGCGGCTCGCACACGCGCCTGGTCGTGTAGGAGTGGACCGTGGTCCGAGTGGTGCTGTTGAGCCCGAGGGCCCGGTTCCTCCTCTCCTCGTAGGACGCGATGGGCCCCTGAGCGGACTCGCCGTTGTTCAGGGAGTACTCGAGTTGGTCGCCGTAGCCGCTCGCGTCATGGGCGCTGGAGCGCTCGATCCCCAACTGCCGGTCGTAGGCGGCATCGTGGTAGGTGGCCGTTGTCACGTTCTCCATGAGTTGGTTGGGCGAGAGGTCCAGGTCGGGCACGATGTCGCGGTCGTTCTCCAGGGCCAGGACCGGGGTGCCCCTGGGCGCGTGCCCCGCTATCGGCGAGCCCGCGGTGGTGACATTGGCGATCGCGTACTTGCTGGCGAAAGCCGCGTCGCAGGCGAGCTGGGCGGCGATGATCCCGCCCTGGGAGTGCCCGACGAGTTCGACGGCCTCCCCCTGGCCGATGCCCGCCATCTCCATCGCCGCCTTCACGGCGTCGAGCTGCTCGGACCGCAGCCCGCCCACCGCCTGGAGGTTCGTCTGGAGGTCCTGGGGGTTGCTCGAAACTGGGTCCCAGTTCTGCGTCCCCTGCAGGACCACGGTCCACGAGCGCACCTCCCTGCCGTCGACGACGCTCACGTGCTCCTCGATGACGACGCGCCCGGCGTCCTCGTCCCGGGAGATCCCATCGAGGGAGCGCAGCACGTCGGCGCTGGAGCGCGCCCCGTCCGGCACATCGTACTCGTGCGCGGCGCTCCCCAGGGCGGCGGCAGTCGCGGCGGCGCGCTCCGCCGTACGGTCCTGCGGCTGCCCCGCCCCCCATTGGTTGGCTGCGAAAGCGTGGGTCCCCGCCTCATCGGCGACCACGACGCCGTAGTCGCCCGTGGTGACGGACCCGCCGAACTTCCCAGCGGCGCCCGCCAGGCCCCGGGCGGACGCGGCGCCGACCCACCTGCATCGGGCTTCCGAATCAGCGGCGGCGTAGTACTCGGCGCTGGCCTCCATCGCCTGGCGCATATCGTTGAGAGTCCCGATCACCGCGCGGCTCTGGGCGTCCGCCTGGTCGATGAACGCCATGACCGAGGCGGCCGTGGCCGGGCGCTCGGCGCTCATGGCCTCCGCCACGTGGTGGGCGTGCTCCAGCGTGCGCCACACAGCGCCGATGCCCGTGGACAAGCCGGCCAGGACGTTGCGCGCCGCCAGCATGTCGTCCGTGTTGACGGTGAGGGCGCCCACCACCACCTGCGGCTCGAGGGACCGGGGGTCGTCCGGGTCCACGCGGTGCACGGGGCTCATCGCGCGCCCCCGAAACCGCCCAGCTGCCGGTCGGTCGTCGACGGGGGCGCCCACTGCGCCTCGCACCTGGCGGCGTCCATCGCCTGCGAGATGGTGCCGCTCAGCCACATCAGATCGGCCCCCACGCGGGTGACCTTCCCCGAGTAGAGCGAGGCCGCACCGCCCCGCCATCCCGGTGGCACCGCCGAGTGCAGTTCAGTGCGCGCGTCCTCGACACCCGACAGCGCCTGGCACAGGATCGCGTCGAGGTCCTCCCTGTTCGAGGCGTCCATGGTCCTCCTCCTCTTCCGGCCCCCTCCGGGGCCACGGCTCCGACGGTAGGGGCACGGACACACGGGGCGCACACCGCGGGGCCGCCCCTGTGGACGGACGGAGGGCTCCCCCGTCCCCTGTGGACACGCGCATCCAAGCGGCTCTCGACGACTTCGCGAGATCAGCCGCCCCGCTGGCCCGTGGAAACCCGGCCCCCGCCTCGTCGGCCTGTGGACGGCGCGCAGACGGCCGGGCGCAGTGAGCCCGCACGGCCCGCAGTCCCCCGCCCACCCGGTCCCGCACGGGAGGCCGGGCAGGCCGGTTCCCGCCGCGCACCGACCACCCGGTCCAACGCGCGGCCCCTCGGAGGGGCGACCCGCGCGGGCACTGCGGCCACCGGGGGCCGCCGTCTGGGATGATGGGGGCATGAGCGCCGATCAGAACACGCTGTTCTCCCCCTCCCACGGATACCAGGACCTCGCGGCCGGGGGCGAGCCCCTCTCCCCGCTCGACGGGCGCTACCGGGCAGCGGTGTCGCCACTGGCGAACCACCTCAGCGAGGCGGGCCTGAACCGCGCGCGCACGCACGTCGAGGTCGAGTGGCTCGTCCACCTGCTCGACGGGCGCGTCCTGCCCGGCGCCCCCTCGCTCACCGACGCCGAACGCGACTACCTGCGGGCCCTGCCCCTCTCCTTCGGCCGGCCCCAGATCGAACGGCTCGCCCAGCTCGAGGCCGTCACCCGCCACGACGTGAAGGCCGTCGAGTACCTGATCGGCGAGCACTTGGCGGCGGCGCCAGCAGCGCTCGGGGAGGGCACGCGCCTGCCCGGCCTGCGCGAGGCCGTCCACATCTTCTGCACGTCGGAGGACATCAACAACCTCGCCTACGCCCTCACCATCAAGGCCGCGACCGAGCAGGTGTGGCTGCCCGCGGCCCGGGCCCTCCACGGGCGCCTCGTCGCCCTGGCCCGCGCGGGCGCCGACGTCCCCATGCTGGCGCACACGCACGGCCAACCCGCCACGCCCGTGACCATGGGCAAGGAGATGGCGGTGTTCGCCCACCGCTTCGGCCGCCAGATCGCGCGCGTCGCGGCCACCGAGCACCTGGGGAAGATCAACGGCGCCACCGGCACGTGGGCCGCCCACGTCGTGGGGGCGCCCGGGGCCGACTGGCCGTCCGTCTCCCGCTCCTTCGTGGAGGGCCTGGGCCTGGCGTGGAACCCGCTGACCACCCAGATCGAGTCCCACGACTGGCAGGCCGAGCTCTACGCCGACATGGCCCGCGCGGGGCGCGTCGCCCACAACCTGGCGACGGACTGCTGGACGTACATCTCGATGGGCTACTTCCACCAGAACCTGGCGGCGCAGGGGTCCACCGGCTCGTCGACGATGCCGCACAAGGTCAATCCGATCCGCTTCGAGAACGCCGAGGCGAACCTGGAGGTGTCGGCGGCGCTCCTGGACTCCCTGGCCGCGACCCTGGTCACCAGCCGCATGCAGCGCGACCTCACCGACTCCACGACCCAGCGCAACATCGGCGTCGCCATGGGGCACGCGGTCCTGGCCTACGACAACCTGGTGCGCGGCCTCGACGGCGTCGACATGGACGCCGACCGCATGGCCGCCGACCTCGACGCCAACTGGGCGGTCCTGGGCGAGGCGGTGCAGCAGGCGATGCGCGCCGCCGCAGTCGGCGGGGCGACGGGCATGGCGAACCCCTACGAGCGCCTCAAGGAGCTCACGCGCGGCCACGAGGTGGGGGCCGCCGAGATGCGGGACTTCATCGCGGGGCTGGGGCTGCCCGCGGAGGTGGAGGAGCGCCTGCTCGCGCTCACGCCCGCGGCCTACGTGGGCCTGTCCTCCCGCCTGGCCCGCTGGGTGCACTGAGGGGCGGGCCGGGTCCTCGTAGCGGTGCCTCCGCTTCCGCAGCACGGATCCGGCGGACTCGCCCGGCCCCGGGCTGGTCCTCGCAGCAACGCCCCACTTCGCAAGCGACGCCCCACTTCCCAAGTGCTATAGCGCTTGCAAAGTGACGGTTCCCCTTTGAGAACTCCTCTTCGCTTTCACAACTGCCCGACCAGGGTCACGGCCTCCAGGCGGGGTCCGAGGCGGGGGCGCCGTAGCGGGCGAAGAGCTCGTCGGGCCGCGCGATCTCGTCGGCGAAACCGATCGTCGTCATATCCGCGAGGCACTCGGACTGGGCGCCGGGCTCCTCCAGTTCCCCGCCGGTGGACTGCAGGACGCGGGCGCGCACGTTGACGGGCGCCATCTCGGGGTTGTCCCACAGTGCGCGGGTCACCCGGTCGAGCATCGGGACTGACCCGCCGTCCCCGCCGCCCCCGTCGGCGACGATGATGTCGGCGCTGACCAGGCTCGGCCGCCCGAAGCCCTCGCCGACCTCGACGAGGACGCGGGCAGCACCGCCGCGGGCGCCCTTGCGCTTCCCGCCGCCCGGTCCCGCCCCGCTGGCTGGCAGGGGGGCGCTGCCCGGCCGCGGCCCCTTGGCAGTGCGCGGCCCGGCCCCCGCCTCGTCGATCGCGGACCACACGATGTCCTCGAAGCGCTGGGCGCGCCCCCCGCCCCGGGTCGTGGCCAGGGCCCGCCAGGCGATGCCCGCGCCCACGGCCCCGACGCCGAGCGCGCCGATGACCAGGGGCCCCGCCAGTTGGGGCAGGCGTCGGGCGGCTCCGCCGGCGCCCGCCTTGTTGACCGGAGTCGACACGCGCATCCAACGCCGGACCTCGCGCCAAGGGGTCTGCTCGTTCATAATCCCTTCACTCCTCTCAGAGCCTTGTTGCGCAGCGCCCGCCACACGGCTCCGATGCCGCGGGCCGTGGCCGAGATCGGCCGGGCGCCCTCGTAGTCGATGGGGTAGGTGACCGCGCGGGGGTCGGCGCGCTCCAGTGAGGCCACGGTGTTCCACGTGCTCACCGCCGTGGGCTCCAGCAGGTCCTGCCAGATCTCGTGGTGGGTGACGCGCACCTCCTCGCCGGGGGCGGGCAGCATGGCCCGCAGAGTGGCGACTGCCTTTCCGAGGCGGTCCCACGGGGTCACGGCCGCCCGCCGTTCCATGAGGCGCACGGTCTCGGTGTACGTGGCCGACGAGTGCGCGTAGTAGAGGGGCCGCTTGCGGGGGCGCACCAGGGTCCTCCCGACGGTGACCCTGCGGTCGGGCGAGCGGTCGGGGCTGCCGTCCATGCTCGGGACGACGTCCTGGTCGTGGGCGACGGTGACGATGGTGACGTCCGGGCGCACGGCGACCCGTCTGTTGGGCGCCCCGGTGGACAGGATGCCCACCACGTTGACGCCGGCCTCGGCGGGGTCGCGCGAGGCCAGGACCGACGCGACGAGGCCCCCCTGGGAGTGCCCGCACACCAGGACGGGCTCGCTGCTCCACTGCTCCTCGGGGACGGAGTCGGCGGCCATCGCGCGGTGGAGGGCGGCCACCAGGCCGACGCCCATCGCCGAGTCGAGGCCCAGCATGAGGCGGATGTTCACCTCGATGTCGGCGGGGTTGCGGGTGGAGCCGAATCGCATGCTCTCGGTGCCGACCATGGACACGAGCCACCTGCGGGCCCCTCCGGTCCCCACGCGGCAGATCTTGATGACGGCGCCCGTGGTGGCCGCCCAGTAGAGCTCGTCGATGTCGGCGCACAGGTCGGCCAGGGACTCCGGCGGCGCCGCCCGGCGGATCTGGGCCTCGGGGTGCCCCTCGGGGGGCTCGAGCATGGCGGGGTCGGCGGCGGAGTCCCTGATGATCCGCGTGTTGACGCCGCCGCCCCTCCAGACGCCCACTGCGGTGCCGACGGTGAGCATCCCGGTCATGAGGGTGTCGTAGCCGCGCCTGGGTATGAGCGGCAGGGAGGCGGCCAGGCGCCCGTCGCGGTCGCGCCCCACCGCGATGGCGGCGCGCGCCCACAGGCGGCCCAGGGAGGCGAGGCGGCGGGCGGCGTGGGCCAGGGAGCGGACGACCAGGGTGTCCAGGCCGGGCTGGTCGAAGAAGACCTTCTGCGCTTCCTCGGAGATTGCCCCGCCCATCGCGTCCGCCCTGGCGCGGGCCCATTGGCGGGCGCCCTCGGGCAGGAACTGGGCGTCGGCGGCCGCTCCGACCGCGATGGTTGCGGCGATCCCGGGGATGATGGGCGCCAGGCGCAGGCGCAGGTAGATGCCGGGGTACGCCTGGGGGACCCGGCGCAGGGAGTGGTAGCGGCGGCGTCCGCGGCGCGGGGTGCGCGCCCGTCGCTTTGCGGCCATGTGCTCCCTTCCCTCGTGGTGCGTCAATGCCAACTCTAGGGCCTCGGGGCCCGGGCGTTCCCGCTTTCCGCGCGCTGGCCCGGGCTGTGCGCAGGACCACCGCCCCACCATCGACACACATACCCCCTGGGGGTATATTGGTCCCATGGGCGGCACGAACACGCACGGACACCCCGGCTACTGCGCGGACACGGCGCGCTACCTCGCGCGCCTGCGCCGCATCGAGGGCCAGATCCGGGGCCTGCAGCGCATGGTCGCCCAGGACGAGTACTGCATCGACGTCCTCACCCAGGTCTCCGCCGTCCAGTCCGCGCTCGACTCCGTGGCCATCGCGCTGCTCAAGGACCACATGAACCACTGCGTGGCCGCCGCCGCCCGCGAATCCGACGAGGCGGGGGCCGCCAAGGTCGAGGAGGCCGCCACGGCCATCGCCCGCCTCATCAAGTCCTGACCCACTCGAACCGACAACCCACAAGGAGAGAGCACAATGAGCACTGACATCGACCGCACCATCGAACTGTCCGTCAAAGGGATGACGTGCGGGCACTGCGTCATGAGCGTCACCGAGGAGCTCGAGGAGATCCCGGGCGTGAAGAACGTCGAGGTGATCCTCAACCCGCAGGGGGCCTCGAGGGTCACCGTCCTCACCGACACCCCCCTCGACGACGCGGCCCTGGCCGACGCCGTCTCCGAGGCGGGCTTCGAACTGGCCGGGATCGCCCGGGACTTCTAGCCGAGGGGCCCGCGGCCCACGCGGGGCGCCCGGCCCGATCGGGGCCCGCCCCGCGGCCGCGCCCCAGAACGGATGACACGCGCACTATGACTACTACGACCACCGACCCCGCTGCGGCGGCCACCGCCCGGGCGGCCACCACCCGCACCGGCCAGGGCGCTCCCCGTATCGGGGAGGGCGCGCGCCGGACCGCGCGCGAATTCGCCCGCCGACTCACCATCAGCGCCCCCCTGGGCCTCTTCGCGATGGCGGTGTCGATGGTGCCCGCGTGGCAGTTCCCGGGCTGGCAGTGGGCGGTCGCCCTCGCCTCCGTCCCCGTGGTGACGTGGGGGGCCTGGCCCTTCCACCGGGCCGCGTTCGCCGCGGGGCGCCACGGCTCGACCACGATGGACACCCTGGTCTCCCTGGGGGTCGTCGCCTCGACCCTGTGGAGCTGGTGGGCGCTGCTGCTGGGCGGCGCGGGCGAAGTGGGGATGCGGATGAGCATGTCCCTGATCCCCCGCGCCTCCCACTCGGGCCACGCCGAGATCTACTTCGAGGGCGCGTGCATGATCGTCGTCTTCCTGCTGACCGGCAGGTGGATGGAGGCCCGCGCACGCTACCGCGCCGGCGACGCCCTGCGCGCCCTCCTCGAGCTCGGCGTGACGGAGGCGACGCTGGTCGAGCAGGGCCCCGACGGCGGGCGCGTCGAGCGCACGGTCCCCGCCTCGTCCCTGGCGGTCGGCGACCTTTTCCTGGTGCGCCCGGGCCAGAAGGTGGCGACCGACGGCGTCGTCGTCTCCGGGGCGTCCGCCATCGACGCCTCCCTGCTGACCGGCGAGTCCGTGCCCGTGGACGTGGGCGAGGGGGACGCTGTCACCGGCGCCACCGTCAACACGTGGGGCGCCCTCACTGTGCGCGCCACCCGGGTCGGCGCCGACACGGCCCTGTCGCAGATCGGCCGCATGGTCGCCGAGGCACAGGCCGGCAAGGCCCCCGTCCAGCGCCTCGCGGACCGGATCTCCGGGGTCTTCGTGCCCGTCGTCATCGCCGTCTCCCTGCTCACCGCCATCGGGTGGCTGGCGTCGGGGGCCGCCCTCCAAGTCGCCCTCACCAGCGCCGTCGCCGTCCTGGTGGTCGCGTGCCCGTGCGCACTGGGCCTGGCGACGCCGACCGCGCTGCTCGTGGGGTCGGGGCGCGCCTCGCAGCTGGGCGTCGTCATCCGCAACGCCGAGGCCCTGGAGCGCACCCGCCGTGTCGACACGGCCCTGCTGGACAAGACGGGGACGGTGACCACCGGCCGCATGTCCCTGGAATCGGCGATGGGCGCACCGGGGGTGGCCGACTCGGAGCTGCTGCGCGTGGCCGCGGGGGCGGAGGCAGCCTCGGAGCACCCCCTCGCCTGGGCGATCACGGCGGGAGCGGCCGAGCGCGGCATCGCCCCCGCCGCCACGTCCGCCTTCACGAACCAGGCGGGGCTGGGGGTGTGCGCCGTCCTCGACTCCGAGGCGGGGGAGCTGGCGCTCGTGGGCCGCGCCTCGTGGCTGGAGTCCCTGGGCGTCTCCATCGACGGGGCCCTGGCCGACCGCCTGCGCGAAGCCGAGGCCTCGGGCGCCTCGGCGGTCGTCGCCGCCGTCGTCGAGGACTGGGAGCGCGCCGCCGCCCCCGGGCCCACGGCGGGCGGGGCCAGGCGGAGCGCCGACGCCGGGACAGCGCGGAGCACCGACGCTGGGGCAGCGCCGGGCGCCACCACGGTGACGATGAGCGTGGGCGGAATGACCTGCGCCTCGTGCGTGCGGCGCGTGGAGCGCAAGCTCGGGAAGCTCCCCGGCGTGTCCGCCTCGGTCAACCTGGCCACCGAGTCCGCGCGCATCACCCTCACCCGCCCCTACTCCGACCAGGAGCTGGAAGGCGTCGTCGGGGCAGCCGGGTACCAGGGCGCCGTGACCTCCCGCGTGGAGGACGGGGGCCCGGCCGGCAGCGCCGCCACTTCCCGAGTGGACGCCGCAGGGACGGCCGCTGACGCAGGCGCCTCCCGCGCCGACACCGTGGAGACGGCCGAGGGCGCCGCCTTCTTCCGATTGGACGCCGGGGTGGCTGCATCGGGCGCTGCCGCCCGCCAGTCGGGCGCCCGGGAATCCGCGGGCTCCGGGGACGCCCCGCAGCCGGGACCAGCGCCCGACGCCGCTGTGATCGCCCTGCCTGAGCACCTCACGGGGGCACGGGTCCTGGGGGTCCTGGTCGTGCGCGACACCGTCAAACCGACCTCCCGCGCCGCCATCGCCCAGTTGCGCTCCCTGGGAATCGAGCCCGTGCTTCTCACCGGCGACAACGAGGCGGCCGCGCGCCACGTCGCCTCCCAAGTGGGCATCGACCGCGTCATCGCGGGCGTCCTGCCCGACGGGAAGCGGGCGGCGGTCGCCGAGCTGCAGGAGCGCGGCGCCGTCGTGGCCATGGTGGGCGACGGCGTCAACGACGCGGCCGCACTGGCGCAGGCGTCACTGGGGATCGCGATGGGCTCGGGCACGGACGTCGCCATCGAGGCCTCCGACATCACCCTGGCCGGATCCGACCTGGCCAGCGCGGCCACGGCGATCCGCATCTCGCGGCGCACGCTGCGCGTCATCAAGGAGAACCTGTTCTGGGCGTTCTTCTACAACGTCGCGATGGTGCCACTGGCCATCGCGGGGCTGCTCTCCCCCATGTTGGCCTCCGCCGCCATGGCGTGCTCGTCGGTGTTCGTGGTCCTCAACTCCCTGCGCCTGCGCTCGGCGTCATGAGCTGCGGGCCCGCTCCCGTCCGTCTTCAGCATCCGTTCCCCCTGGTGCCGCACACAAGGGAAGGAATTAGATAACACGGGGCCGCACACAAGGGCTTGATTCCGCCCTTGTGTGCGGCGCGTGTTTCGTAAATCGGGGTTCTTGTGTGCGTAACCCGAGCGAGGGCGCGCGCTCAATCCCCCAGTTCGGGAGCACCAGTGCGCGGTGCCAGCACGGCACGCAGAACAGCCTGTGATTTTACCATTTATTTATAATCTCTAGACGGATCAATGTAGTATGGGGGTCATCAACGAAGAGCAGGACGCGTCATGAAGCCACTACGCACATGGCTCGCTGTAGCCGGAATCGTCGCCATCGGGGACCAGGCGTTCTTCGTCGTCCTCAGCCTATTCCTCCTCTCCTCCTACGGATCGGGCATCGCAGCCTCCTTCCTCACTGCCGCATCGGTCGCGCGCCTGGCGCTCATCCTGGTCGGCGGTTGGGCCGCGGACCGGTGGTCGCCCTACCGCTGCATCCAGGTGGGCTTGGTCCTGCGCATCGCCTCCTTCCTCATCGTGGGCCTGGACTCCCTGGGAGGACCCCGCGTGCCGCTCCTGTCATGCGGCGTCATCCTCTTCGGGGCGGGCGACGGCCTCTACCTGCCTTCGTCAGGGGCGCTGCTGAAACGGCTCACCGACCACGGGGACTTCTCCCGCACCATCTCCTGGGTCCAGGTCATCACCAGTGTCGCCACGGGGCTCGCTGGCGCGACCAGTGGCTTCAGCTTCGAGGCCGTCCCGCTGCACACCCTGTTCTTCTGCTTCGCGCTGCTGGCGCTGGCCGCGTTCGCACTGTTCCACGCGATACGGGCCACCCCCTCGGCAGCGCCAGCGGCCGACCAGGCCCTCGCGGACCAGTCCCCCTCCAGCACGACCGCCTCGCTGAGAACCGTCATGGTGGCCAACGGCGGCACGGTCGCCGTTGGACTCCTCACGGCCCTTCTGATCGACGCGTCGTTATCGGGGGCGTTGAACATCGTGCTCCCCGCACGCTACTTGGAACTGGGCTGGGGCGGCGGGAGCTTCGGCGTCGCGGTGTGCCTGTTCGCCCTCGGCGGCGTTCTGGGCGGAATCATCGCATCGCGCATCCCGGCGGACCGTCTGGCGGTGCGCAACGCGGTCATCAACGGCGGGATCCTCGTTTTCGCCGCGCTCACCTGCGCATTGTATTTCGCGCTTTCGGAACCGGTGTCGCTGGCGCTGGTGGCCGCTTTGGGGCTGTGCGCGGGAGTGGTCGCGCCCACTCTGATCGGCGACATCATGAACAACACGCCCCCCGAGTTCGCGGGGCGCGTCTACTCCGCGATCAACCTGGTGACCTACGGTTCAGCGCCCCTCGCCTATGCGGCATGCGGGTTCCTCATGGCCCGCTTCTCGACCGCAGCGCCCTTCCTGGTGGGGGCGGCGCTGCTCGCACTCGGAGGCGCGGTCAGGGCCGCCACGACCCCGAAACCGCAGTAGAACGCCTGATCGACCGGGAAGCGTCCCGGCTGGCGCCGCCCGCCCCCGGCCTGGTGGAGCAGTACGCCCAGGGGCGCGGCCAGAGGCGTCCCGGACCATCCGCCCGCAGGACCCTGCGCCCAATGAGCCGAGGCTGAGCCGGATCCGCCGGCCCGCCCGTTTCACGAGGTGCGGCGCGCCACCTGGAAGCCGTTGCGCTCGAACACGAGCTCGTAGGAATGCCCCGGGTGGGCGTCGGTGGCCCAGCCGACGGCGGTGACATCGCGCCCGCCCCACACGTAGGAGCGCTGGTCGACGACCACGTACTCGGGCAGCGGATCCATGTCTTTCGCGGACCCCACCCAGTAGACCTCGTGGTCGGGCACCATGCGGGCCATGAGCGTTATGTCCGTTTCCACGGCGCTTCCGGCCGGGACCGCGGCCATCGCCTGATGGGCGGCCTCGGCCCGCGGGCCGTCCTGGCCGAAGCCGGACGAGGTCAGCTGCCACATCGGCAGCAGTGGCGCGGTCGCGGCCAGCGCGAGCAGCGGAGTCGCGACGCCGACGCTGATGACGCCCGTGCCCCACCAGGAGCTGAGGCGCTCGGCGCGCCACGCGGCGGCCCCCGCCTCGTCGGCCAGGGCCCGGTCCTCGTCGGCGCTGCGCCGGTCGCGCCACTGGGCAGCGCGCCCGAGGACGTCCAGCAGGGCGACGCTGGCGATGGGGACCAGGACCGCGTTGTAGTGCCACGAGCTCCACCCGTAGTAGAAGTCGACCGACCCCATGAACCGCCACGCCAGGGTCGGCACGACCAGCGCAAACCACGGGGACGCGGCCCCCACGACCCCGGCGCCCAGCACGCACACGAGGACAGTCGCGATCTTCACGGACGGGAAGGTGAGGATCTCGATGAGGGAGGGCCACACCTTGGCCGCGGCGGCGCCCCCGGCGGAGCTGCCCGCGCCCGTCGCGGACCCATCCAGCGAGTACGCCCACGTGCCCGCGGGGTTGAGGGCGGGCAGGAGCACCTGGGTGGTGATCGCGAAGGCAGCCGCGCCGAAGGCCGCGAAGGCCAGGGACTCCGCGAGCGCGCGCCGTCCCTGGTCCCTCCTGCGCCAGGCGAGGACGAGGCCGGCGACCATGATCGTCAGCCCCAGGTCCTCTTTGACCAGGACCAGCGGCGCCAGCCACGCCATGCAGGCGCGGTAGCGCCCCTGGGCGAAGGCGGCGCCGCCGTGGGCGAGCATGGGCACCGCGAAGGCGATCTCGTGGAACTGCGCGCCGACGGCGCCCTGCAGGCCCCAGCCCAGGCCGTAGGCCAGGCCGATGACGAATCCCCCGGCACTGCCCGCCAGTCGGGTCGCCGCGCGAGTCACGGGCCAGGCGGACCAGGCGAGGAGGGCGTTCTGGACGATGAGCAGGGTCAGGCCGGATGGGAACACGCGGTAGACGGGGCCCAGCAGGACCAGGATCGGGTGGAAGTGGTCGCCGAGCAGGTTGAAGCCGGGCCCTTTGATGGGGACGATGGGCCAGTGCCCCTGGGAGTAGGATTTGGCGGCCTCCGTGAAGATGGCCAGGTCCCAGCTGGGGGAGGCCATCATCCGCCACTGCCCGACGGAGTAGAGGCAGTACACGCCCAGAGTGAGCGCGCAGACCACTACGGGGACGGCCAGTTCGCGCGCGCGGCGGCCGATCGTTCCCACTGTGCCTCCTATGAGTCGGTCGTGCCCGCGTCCCCTTCCCCGCCGCGTTCGCGGGCCGGGCGCGGGTAGGGCTGCCCGATCGCCTGCGCCCGGGCGCTCCCGGCTCCCGCGGGCAGTGCCCCGCGGTGGAACGCCTGGCGGAGCACCGCCATCACATTATCAGCCATGCGGGCGGAGCGGTTCAACGAGCCGAGGGACTTGTCGGCGCCCGAATGCACGAAGTTGCAGGGGATCTCCACCACCGAGAAACCGGCGCACAGGACGTCGATGGTCATCGCGACCTCCAGGGCGTACCGGTTCAGGAAGGGCATCGCCGCTTTGAGCGCCTCCCGCGTGATGCACCTCTGGTAAGACATCGGGTTGTGGGAGTCCCACCCGGTCTTGCGGCGGATCAGGGAGCGCGCGATGCGCTGGGCGCGGGCGTTCTGGGCCTTCCCCTCGCCGGGCGGCACGGAGGAGGCGCAGTCCGCCAGCCCAGAGTTGACCGCCTCGACCAGGGCGGTCGCCTCGACGGCCGACTCGCCCAGGTCCGGGGAGAGGATGAGCAGGTGGCGGGCGGGCCCGTCTGCGCGGTCGCGCATGGCGGCCACCTTCACGCCCGTTTCGATGGCCGAGGCGCGGCCGCGTTCCACGGAGTGGCGCACGACGACGGCGCCGGCCGCCCGGGCGGCGCGGCCCGTGTCGTCGGCAGAGCCGTCGTCCACCACGATGAGCAGATCGACTCCTGGGATCGCGCGGCACGCCCGCACCGTCGCGGCCACGTCATGGCCGACGTTGTGCGCCGGTATGACGGCCGCGATCCTCTGGGGGGCCTTCCTGCCCGCAGCGCCTCGCGCATGGTTCACGGACAATATTGTAGGAGCGTTGGGCGCTGAAGGCCCGCTGTACTCCCGACGTGTGGCTGATTAAGCTGAGCTTCAGCGGATCGTCACCTGGCGGGAAACGAGCCCCTGGCGGACACGGCGCTCATCGGCGGTGAGGGCGTCGGTGAGCTCCAGCGCGCGGGCGAGCGCCTCGGCCATGGCGGCGACGCCTGGGGCCGCGTCCGCCGCCCCCACGCCCTCGCCGAGTTCGAAGACGGGGATCGGGATGCCGCAGGCGCGGAAGGCGCCGACGAAACGCGAGCCCTCGCCCACGTTCGCGCCGCCGTCAACGGCGAGGCGCGCGAGGGCCGTGAAGAGCGTGGACTCGTCGACGGCGGTCACGTAGCGCACGAAGTTGCGGTTCATCTCGCACCAGTAGGCGCCGGGCACGCCGGGGACGGCCTCGGTGGGGATGATCTCCTCGCGGTGGCGCTCCAGGGCGCGCCTGGTCTCGTCGTCGACCTCCTCGGAGGGGTCGAACCAGTAGGAGAAGTCGTCCTCCAGCGAGATGGAGGTGAAGCCCCGGGGGTCCAGGATGTCCTGGAGGCGCTCGGAGGGCTCGCGCACGTCCACGGGGACGACGCCCTCAGCGCCTTTGTCCTTCGCCGCGATGGCGGCCAGGACGGCGGCGCCCGCGTCGTGGGAGAGGTCCGCGGAGTTGAAGCGGGTCTGCAGGGCGACCAGGATGCGCCCGTCGGGGCGGATCATCGCGGGGTGCCCGTCGGGCAGCAGGGTCACGAAGTCGAACTCGACGCCGCCGTGGGCCGCGTCGGTGCGCGCGGTGAGCGTGGCGCAGGGGATGATCTCGCGCATCGCGACCAGCTCGACCTCCTTGGCCAGCCCCTCGTAGGGACGCGCCACGAAGGGGATCGGCGGCCGGTAGGCGGCGAGTTTGGCGGGATCGGTGACCTTCTTGCGGCGGCTTGCTTTACCCATGGGGGCAATCGTAGCGGCTCCGCCCGCCTGGCGAGGCGGGGGCAGCCCGCGGGACGGGGGGCGCCGGACGGCCGATCCAGGGGCGCGCCAGGCAGTCGTGCGCCCCGCGCTCTGCGCTCCGCCTGCTCCCTTGAGCCCCACCCTACGAGGCGGGGGCCGCGCAGCCGGACCTGGGCTGGGGTGGACGTGCGCCCTGCGCCCCTCTGCCGACCAGTATCTAGCGCCTGCCCGGTTGCCCCGGGCCCTGCTGCATCACCCGCCCGCGCCCGGCGCGCATGCGGATACTGCCGGGGACGATGAGGGCCCGGGGGCGCAGTGGGGCACCCGCCGCGCGCAAGCGGATACTCCTGCACACAAATCTACTTCGAGCGAAGACTATTCGATAAAAAATATCTCAATCACCCCTCTTGCATTAAGATAGGGGTCATGATCCTGCTGAGATTCACTTTCAGGAACCACCGGTCCTTCCGCGACGAGGCGGTCTTCGACCTCACGCGCTCCTCCCTGAAAACGCTGAAGCTTCCCGAGGGGACGCGCTGGGCCGATCACGTCCACCACGTCGACGGCGTGTACGGCGCGAACGCGTCGGGCAAGTCGAACCTGCTCGACGCCCTCCACTACGCACTCATCGCCATCAAGAGTTCCGCGAGCACGTGGCTCGCAGCCCCCAAGTTCCCAAGGGCCCCCTTCGCACTCAACCCCGCGCGCCTCGGCGACCTGAGCGAGTACGAGCTGGAGTTCGTCGCACAGGGAAGGCGCTACATCTACCGCTTTTCCGTCGACACCGAGGGCATCCGCGACGAGAGCCTCAAAGTCGTCGGGGAGCAGCGGTGGACCACCCTCCTCAAGCGCACCCGGGACGGGAAGGTCGCACGAGTGAGCGGACTGACGCGCGTCGCACGGCGCGAACTCGCGCTCTCGCGCGCCGCTGAAATGGACCATGAGGTCCTCGCGCCGATCAGGCGGGACCTCGTGGAGGGCTTCGACGTGTACCGCGTCGGGGACCGCGAGGTGAGGGCGCGCCTGGCGCGGATCGTCGACCTGCTCGTCGAGGGCGGACTCGAGTTCGACGAGCTCGTCGCCCTCGCCCGGATCGCCGATACGGGCATCACCCGAATCCGAGTCGAGGAGCACGAAGTCCCCGAAGAACTCCGCGAATTCTTCCGCAGGCTCATGCAGCGGGACAAACAGACCACCCAGGATATGACGGACACCAATGGCGACTCAGGCCAGCAGACCGAAGCTGAGGACGCGCGCCTGGCCCGCGAGTTCATCGCCCGCAACCTGGCCTTCACCCACGGCCGGAAGGGGGCGGACCTGCGCGAGCGCGACGAATCCACTGGGACGATGGCGTGGCTGGCCCTGGGCACTGCGGTCCTCGACGCCCTGAGGAACGGGAGGGTCCTCGTCGTCGATGAGCTTGGCGCAGCCCTGCACCCCGATCTCTCCCGGATCATCGTCGACTGGTTCGAGGACCCCGATGTCAACGCCACTGGCGCGCAACTGGTCTTCACCAGCCACGACATGTCCCTGATGGGCACGGGCAGCGGCGAGCTGGCGAAACGCGAACAGGTGTGGCTGGTGGAGAAGGACGCGGAGGGCGCCTCGGAGCTCGTCAACCTGGGCAAGTTCGCCCTGCTGCAGCCGAAGAGCAACGTGCCCAAGCAGTACCTGGAGGGGCGTTTCGGAGCGGTACCCTACACGGTCCCCTCCCTCATCCACAACCTGCTCGACCGGAAGGGGGAATGAGGGGCAGTGGGAAGTCGGAGGAGCAGACCCCGGAAGCAGCGGAAACGCCAGCGCCTCCCAAGGTACCTGGTGGTGGCCGAGGGCGTCACCGAGCAGGAGTACGTGGAGCGCCTGCGCCAGCGCATCCGCAATCCCGCTTCCGCGATGCCCTGGTTGATCGACCTGCTGGAGAACGGGCCGCAGGAGTAGCGCCCTGTCATGAACGCCAGGTCATGCTCGCCGGGGCCGCCCGCTCCGGCGAGCCCGGGCGCGCGTCTACCCGGTCACGCGCGGAGCGCCGGATGCGCGCCACAGGCGTAGCGTTGGGGCATGAGTGTTGTGCTGAAGCGAGTGTACGAGGACCCCTCCCCCGACGACGGCTACCGGGTGCTGGTGGACCGCCTGTGGCCCAGGGGCGTGCGCAAGGACGAGTTGGACTACGACGAGTGGGCGAAGGACGTGGCGCCGTCTGCGGACCTGCGCAGGGCGTGGCACCACGGGGAGATCACCGACAGTGCCTTCCGCCAGGAGTACGCCGCGCAGCTCGACGGGAACCCCGGCGTGGCAGCGCTGGCCAAGCGGGCCCGCCGGGGCCGGGTCACCCTGTTGTTCGCGGCGAAGGACACCGCGCGCTCGCACGCGCACGTCCTCAAAGCGGCGATCGAGGCGGCCGGGGCCACAACCGCCGGGTGACCGGCGGCTCCACCTGCTCCGCGGACGGCTGCCCACCCGCGGTCTCCCCCACCGTCGTGGGGATCCCCAGCGAGTCGGCGAGGATCTGCTGGGCGACGCCCGGGGTCTTGAAGAGCCCGCCGTGGGCGAAGAGCCTTTCGAGGACCACGCCCTCGCCGCGCAGGACGTCCACCCCGACGCGCATCGGCGCGAAGACCGTCATGAGTTGGACGCGGAAGGCGTTCGCCAGGGTGAGGGCCGCGTCCGGGGTGTGGGTGAACAGGGGGCGCGCGGACTCCAGGCCGAGCAGGGGCTCGCCGGAAAGGGTGTTGTAGGCCAGCAGGCCCCCTCCGTCCGCGTCGCCGGTCATCGCATTGCGGTAGAGCAGGTCGTAGGCCCTGGGGACGGGGACCTCTGTGCCCGCCAGGCGCGCGAACTCGACGAACAGGGAGACCCACGCGTCGATCTCGGAGGAGCCGTTGTTGGAGTGGACCATCGCGACCGGCGAGCCGTCGGGGGTGGTCACCATGTCGATCTCCAGGTGGAGGTTGTCCAGCGCCTTCTCCAGGACGACCATGAGGAACACGGAGGTGCCGCAGGAGATGTTGCCGCTCTTGGGGGCGACGGCGTTGGTGGCGACCATCCCCGTCCCGGCGTCGCCCTCGGGCGGGCACATGGGGATTCCGGGCAGCAGGGCCCCGGTCGGGTCGATCAGGAGGGCCCCCTCCTCGGTGAGGGCCCCCGCATCGTCGCCGGCGGACAGGACGGTGGGCAGGAGCTTGGCGAGGTCCCAGGGCACCAGGCGGTCGACCAGGTTCGCGTAGGCGGACAGGCACCGCGCGTCGTAGGAACCCGTGGCGGGGTCGATGGGGAACATGCCGGAGGCGTCGCCGACGCCCAGGACGTGGCGGCCGGTGAGCTGCTCGTGGACCCATCCGGCCAGCGTGTTGATGGAGGCGACGCGCATGACGTGGGTCTCGCCCGAGCAGATCGTCTGGTGGAGGTGGGCGACGGACCAGCGCAGGGGGATGTTGACGCCGAAGAGCTCGGACAGCTCCGCCGCGGCCTCGGCGGTGTTGGTGTTGCGCCAGGTGCGGAACTGGGCGAGCTGGCGCCCTTCCGCGTTGAAGGCCAGGTAGCCGTGCATCATCCCGGAGACGCCGATGGAGCCGTAGGTGGTCGGCGTGAGCCCGTACTCGTCGCGCACGTCGTCGACCAGCGACGCGTAGGCGCTGCGCAGCCCCGCGCGGACCTCGTCGAGGGAGTAGGACCACAGGCCGTCGTCGAGGTGGCTCTCCCAGCCGTGCGAGCCCGAGGCGAGGACCTGGTGGTCGGGTCCGATCAGAACGGCTTTGATGCGGGTGGAGCCGAATTCGATTCCGAGTGCGGTGTCGCCGTCCTCGATGAGTGCTCTCGCGTCGGTGGTCACTGTGTCCTCCGTGGTCGTCGTTGACGAGGCCGGGGCGGGTCCCCGGGAAAGTCTGCTGTTAACGGTAACACCAAGAGCGCGGCGCCGGTAGATTCTCGGAAAGCAACTCAGAGGAGCCCTGCGGGCGCCGGTCGCCCCAGCGGCCCGGCGGCCCCTCCGGCGCCCCCGGTGAAGAGCACCCGCAGACGGTCGATGAGGGCCAGTTCCGCCTCGGTGAGCGGCCTGGCAGCCCCGCGCTCGACGAGGACCAGGGCCACCGACGCGTAGACATCCGAGGCCAGGGGCAGGGCCTGTTCGTCGATACGGCCCTGTGCCCACTGGCGGAACACCGACCGGAACATCTGGCGGAGCCGCTCGCGCAGGTCGGAGCCGCCATCCCCGCGAACTGCCAGGAGCGTGGTCAGGGCGCGCCCGTTGCGCGCGTAGAAGTCCGCAAGGCGACGGCTCAGGGCCGCTCCGTCCCCTCCGCCGAGCCACATGCCCTCGATGGCCGGGGCGATGTCCTCCAGGAGGAGAGAGACCACCTCGGCCAGGAGGGCGTCCTTGTCCGCGTAATGGGCGTAGAAGGTGGTGCGCGACACCAGGGAGGCAGCGCATATGTCGGTGACGCTCACGTGGGCGTAGGGCTTGGCCCGGCACGCCGTGACGAGGCCGGACCGGATCGCGCGCCGCGTCTTGCGGATGCGCAGGTCCAGGTCCTTCTCGGCGTCCCGCCCGTGCGTTCCGGCCGCTCGCAAGTACATGCCCCTCCGATCATCGCCGCTGTATCCGTACACCTATCCTACGGATACCGGATCCACTGTCCAGTATCAGACACTCCATCCGTTATTGTGCGTCTCCCCGTTTCGCACGAACGCGTAGCCTCGGAGCATGTTCACGCACTACACCGGCAACCGGCAGTTCGACCTCCAGCTCAACCGCTCCCTCGGCCCAGTCCTGGACCGGGCGGGCGTAGGGCGCCTAGCCGCAAGGGTCCTCCCGCGCATCCGCTCCACCGGCCAGATCACGCAGTTCGCCGGGCGCCTGGCCGCGCGCTTCGAGTCCCAGGGGGACACGGCGGCCGCATGGCGCCTGCACTCCCTGGCCGCCTTCTACCTGCCCGTGGACGACCCTCGCAAGCGCCGCTTCATCAGCGCCATGTCGGCCGCCTTCGACGAGTCGCACCGGGGCCTCGCGCTGACCCGGCACGCTGTGCCCTACGGCGACGGCGAGCTCACTGCGATGCGATGGGAGGCGGACCCGGCGGACCGCGCCCGCTTCCCCCACGCGCCTGCCACCCTCGTCATGATGAACGGCTTCGACGGCTACGCCGAGGAGATCATGGGGTTCGCCGAGCGCTTCCCCTCCCGTCCCTTCGACATCATCACCTTCGACGGGCCCGGCCAGGGGCACACGGCACTGGCGGGGATGCCCCTGGAGCCGCACTGGGAGCTCCCGACGAACGCGGTCCTGAACCACTTCGGCCTGACGAACGCCGCTGCCCTGGGGGTGTCCTTCGGGGGCTACCTGGTGATGCGCGCCGCCGCCCACGTCCCGCGCATCAGCCACGTCATCGCCTTCGACATGATGTACCGGCTGCTGGACGGGCTGACGATGCCGCTTCCCCGGCCCCTGCGCCCCCTCGTCGCCCCGGTGGTCGAGCGCGCCCGTCCCGCGTGGTTGATCGACGCCGCCATGTCGATCGGCCCGCGCGCAAGCGCCGACATCGCGTGGAAGCTGCAGCAGGCGCGCGCCCTGACGGGGCTGAGCAGGCCCAGCGACGTGCTGCGGGCGCTGGGCGCGTACACGATGGAGCCCCTGGCGGGCAGGATCCACCAGCCCTGCCTGGTGATGGCGGGGGACGCGGACCAGTACGTCCCCTTCGAGCGTCTGGCCGACGTGCGCCGCGTCCTGGCGGGCGCCGAGTCCGTGGACGTGGAGGTGTTCCACCGGGCGCAGGACCCGGGCATGGCGGAGCACTGCCAGATCGGCGATCCGGACCGCGCCTTCGCGGTCATGGGCGAATGGCTCAGCGCGCCCCGTCCGCCCCGCAGCGCTCCAGGACCACGCGCATGACGGCGGCGGCCCCGTCGTTCTCGACGGCGGCGGTGACGTGGTCGGCGCAGGCGCGCACCTCCTCGGTGGCGCCGCCCATCGCGGCGCCGAAGAACGCCCACTCGATCATCGCGATGTCGTTGGTGCCGTCGCCCACCGCGACGGTGCCGTCCCGGGGGACCCCCAGCCGCGAGCGCAGCCACTCCAGGGCACTGGCCTTCGTGGCGCCCAGGGGGCCGATGTCCGCCCACGAGGTCCATCCGACGAAGACCTCGTAGCGGTCGGCGGCGCTCAGGGAGTGGATGGCGCGGTCGAACTCCTCGCGCCCCATGCCGGGCGCCCGGACGACGATCTTGGGGGTTGGGGTGGAGCGCATGCGCTCAAGCGGGATGATCTCGGACCCCTGCTCCAGCTCCCCGGGCGGGAAGGGCGCGGACAGCAGCCGCTTGGCCCCGGGGACCGCGGAGTAGAAGACCGCTTCCGGCATCGCCTCCAGGGCGGAGTCGATCAGGGGCGCGGGGTCGAGGAACTCCTGCCGCACCACCTCCACCCCTCCCCCGCTCACCCTCAGGACGGTGGCGCCGTTGTTGCACACGACCCACCCGTTGGTGAAGCCGAGCTCGTCGAGGACGTCGAACATCTCGTCCTCGGGGGCGCGGCCCGACGCGATGACGACCTGGGCGCCCGCCGCGACGAGCTCCCGGATCCCGGCGCGCACGTGGTGGGAGGCCCCCCTGGGGGTGAGGACGGTCCCGTCGATGTCGAGGGCCACCATCACCTTGTCCGCCTCGTGGGGGAAGGCGGGGGGCAGGGCGCGGCGGGCCCCGTCGACGACCTCGGCGAAAGGCCGGGTCGGCTCGCCGGAGCCGGGCACCGTCAGGAAGGACGCCTCGGCCATGTCAGCGCACCGGCTCGAGCGCTTCGACGCCGCCCAGGTAGGGGCGCAGCGCATCGGGCACGTACACCGAGCCGTCGGCGCGCTGGTGGTTCTCGAGGAACGCGACGATCCAGCGGGTCGTGGCCAGAGTGCCGTTGAGAGTGGCAACCGGCGCCATGCCGTCCTCCCGGCGCTCGCGAATGCCCAGGCGGCGCGCCTGGAACGTCGTGCAGTTCGAGGTCGAGGTGACCTCCATGTAGCGCTCCTGGGTGGGCAGCCACGCCTCGCAGTCGAACTTGCGGGCGGCGGAGGTCCCCAGGTCGCCGGCGGCCGTGTCGATGACGCGGTAGGGCAGCTCGACCTTGGCGAGCATCTCCTCCTCCCACGCGAGGAAGCGCTGGTGCTCCTCGGCGGCGTCCTCGGGGCGGCAGTAGCTGAACATCTCAGCCTTGTTGAACTGGTGGACGCGGATGATCCCGCGGGTGTCCTTGCCCGCGGCGCCCGCCTCGCGGCGGTAGCAGGTGGACCAGCCGAGGTAGCGCTTGGGGCCGTCGCTCAGATCCAGGATCTCGTCGGCGTGGTAGCCGGCCAGGGCGACCTCCGAGGTGCCCGTCAGGTACAGGTCGTCGGCGGGCAGGTAATAGATCTCGTCGGAGTGCTCGCCCAGGAAGCCCGTGCCGCCCATGATCTGGGGGGACACCAGGGTCGGGGTCATCATCGGGACGAACCCGGCCCGGTGGGCCTGGTCGAGGGCCATCGACATGAGCGCGAGCTCCAAGCGGGCGCCGACGCCCTTGAGGTAGTAGAAGCGCGCGCCCGACACCTTCGCGCCGCGCTTCGTGTCGATCGCGTCCAGCCCCTCGCCCAGGGCGAGGTGATCCTTCGGCTCGAAGCCCTCGGCCGCGAAGTCGCGGGGCGCGGGCCCCTCGTGGCGCAGGACCACAAAGTCCTCCTCGCCACCGACGGGCACGCCGTCAACGACCAGGTTGGGCAGGAGGCGGGCGAGGCGGTCGGCCTCGGCATCGGCGGCGTTCGCCCGGGCCTCGGCGGCCTTTACCTGTTCGGCGAGCTCTTTGGCCTTGGCGAGGATCGCGGGGCGCTCCTCCTTGGAGGCCCGTCCGACGGACTTGGAGACCTCCTTCTGGGTGGCGCGCAGCGATTCGAACTCCTGCAGGGCCCCTCGGCGGGCGGCGTCGGCCTCGATGATCTCATCGACGAGGCCGGGGTTCGCTCCGCGGGCACGCTGGGAGGCGCGGGCGGGTTCAGGGTTCTCACGCAGGGCACGCACATCAATCATGCACTCATCCTAGGCCACCCGGTGGCGATCCCGATTGCGCGTCCACCCGGCCCCGGGGCGGTCGGGCGCTCGGCAGGAGGAGGCGTTGCGGCCCCCGCCCCTATGGCTTACCTGCTGGTAACCAGAGGCATTCCGCGGAATATAATCAACTCTTGAAACTGTGTGTACCCCTTACCACAGTTATCCACCTTTGGTGCGTAATCTTGTGGACGACGACCACGCGCCGTCAGCGGCCATCTCCACACGGAAGCCCGCCCCACGGCTACTCTGGGCGCATGAGCATTCCCAAGTGGTTAGTCGCGGCGGTCCTGGGCGCCAGCGCCATCGGTGCAGGGCGCGCGGCCGTCGCCCTGACGAGACGGGCGAGGAGGCGATCAGCGCTCTCGGTCCCCTCTCCCCCCGCCGACCCCGCCGAGGGGCTGCTGCGCCCCTGGATCGTCATGAACCCGTCGAAGCACGAGGACCCCGCGGCGTTCCGCGCGCTCGTGGACCGCGCCGCGATGGACCTGGGCGCCGGCCCGCCCCACTGGTTGGAGACCACGCGGGAGGATCCCGGGGCGGGCCAGGCCGTCGAGGCCGTCTCACGGGGGGCGGCCGTCGTGATCGCGGCGGGCGGCGACGGCACGGTGCGCGCGGTCGCCGCCGGAATGGCGGGGTCGGGCGTGCGCATGGGGATCCTGCCGGTGGGGACGGGCAACGTCCTGGCGGGGAACCTCGGGCTCCCCGACGACCCTGCCGCTGCGATGGCGGTCGCCCTGGGCGAGTACCACCGCAACGTCGATCTCACATGGGTGCGCCTGGACGGGGTCGAGGAGGCGTCCCCCCTGCCCGCTGAGGGCGGCCTCGTGCTGGCGGCCCACGCGGCCCGCCCCCTGGAGGCGGGGCCCGCGCCGTTATCCGGCTCCCCCGGCCCCGCGACCGAACCGGAGCGCCCCGCCCGCCCTCCGGAGGCGGAGCCCGATCCTAGACCCGGGGACGGGGCGCCCGCCCCGGCGCCCGACGGGCCCGGTCCGGACGGCGCGGCGCCCCTGCCCGCCCCGGACGAGTACGCGTGCGCCGTCGTGGCGGGCATGGGGTTCGACGGGCGGACGATGGCGGGCACGCACGCCGCGCTCAAGAAGCAGTTCGGGTGGATCGCCTACGTCCTGGCGGGCCTGGGCTCCTTCGGGGCCCCCCGTCTGAGCGCCCGGCTCACGCTGCGCAGCCCCGAGGCGTGGGAGCCCGCGCCCATCGACGCAGGGGACGGGCTGGTCGGCACTCCGCGGGGCGACGACGAGGTGACGCGCGTGGAGGCGCGCTCGGTGATGTTCGCGAACTGCGGGGAGCTGAAGTTCCTGCTGCTGGCCCCGGACGCGAACCTCAGCGACGGCCTGATCGACGTGATCGCAGTCGACGCCCAGGCGGGGCTGCTGGGCTGGGCGGACGTCACCTGGAAGTTCTTGGGGCAGCTGGTGGGGCTGCGGCCGCTGAACCTGCCGGTGTCGACGGGAACGGTAGCGTTCCGCCAGGCGCGGGGCGCGTCGGTGGTCGCGCAGGCCGCGCAGGCGGTCCAGGTCGATGGCGACGCGCTGGGGACCGCGCGGGCGATGCGGGTGAGGATCCAGCCCGACGCCCTCGACGTGGCGGTTCCGGCTGAGCGGACGTGGATGGAGCTGCTCCCCGGCTAGGGCCCGCATGCCCTGGGGGACACCGGTCCCCTACCGCGGCGCGAGCGGCCAGTCCGGGGCGGCGCCCCCGCGTTTGCCCGTGCCGTCCCCGCCGCGCAGCAGGTCCGCCACCCAGGCGCGGCCCGCGCGGAAGTCGTCGTCGGCTGTGCCCGGCAGGATCGTGGGCCGCACGGCGTCGATCCGGGGGTAGGAGCCCATGAAGCGCACCTCCGGCGAGTACCTGTGCAGGCCGACCAGGGCCGCTTGGACCCGCTCCTCGCGGATGTGCCCCACGATGTCGATGCTGAAGGTGTAGTTGCCCAGTCCGTCCCCACTGGGGCGCGACTCGATGCGCGACAGGTCGACGCCCCGCACCGCGAACTGCTCGAGCAGGGTGAGCAGCGCCCCCGACTCGTTGACGGGCAGCGCCACTTGGATGGTCGTCTTGTCGGCGCCAGTGGGGGCGGGCACTGCTCCGGGGCGCGAGACGAGGACGAAGCGCGTGACCGCTCCGGGGTTGTCGGCGACATCGGTGTGGAGCGCCTCGAGGCCGTAGGTGGACACGGAGATCGCGTTGCACAGCGCCGCGTCGAAGGAGGCGTCCCCGCCGGAGAGCAGCTGCGCGGCGGCGGCCGTGGACGTGGCGGGCACGTGGACCACTCCGGGGAAGGTCTCCTCCAGCCAGTTGCGGCACTGCGCCCACGCGTGGGGGTGGGTGCCGATGCGTCTGATGTCCTCCGCGCGCGTGCCGGGCCGGACGGCCAGCTGGAAGACGACGGAGACCACCATCTCGGCCACGATCACCAGGGGCTCCCCGTGGGAGAGGGAGTCGAGGGTGGCGTTGACGCCCCCTTCGATGGAGTTCTCGATGGGGACGACGGCGCGGTCCGCCTCGCCCCGCCGTACCGCCGTGAGCGCCTGGGGGGCGCTGGTCATGGGGATGAGCTCCGCTCCGGCGGGGGCGATCTGGTGGACGGCCTGCTCGGTGAAGGTCCCGAAGGGCCCCAGGAACGCGATGGCCATGTTCTCGGCGATGGGGGCCCGGCCCGGGATGAAGGTCGTCATGGGGTTCAGGGTAGCGAGCGGCCGGGGCGGGCGCGCGGGGGCGTCTGACCCGTGGGCACCGGGCCCGGAGGGCGCGGCCTGGCCGAAGGCGCCGGACCGGCCCGCGACACGGCGCCGGGGCCGACTGCCCGAAGGCGCTGTGGCGACCCTGCGAGAGGGTGCCGTGGCGGCCATCCAGCCGGACGGCGACCCGGGAGGCCGACTACTTGAAAGCGTCGGGCCCGCCGCCCGGCTCCACGTCCCCGCAGGCGGTGATCCGGTAGAGCACAGCGGTGTCCCCCCGGTCGACCAACTCGAAGCCGGTGGAGGTGTCGACGTTGTACAGGCCGGGGAAGCGCGAGGAGCGCGCGAAGTTGTAGTACTGGCCGTCCTGCTCCTGGTAGTAGTGGGTGATGCCGAGTTTGCGCACGACCTCGCACACTTGCGGGTTGGTGTGGATCTCGTTGAAGTGCTTGGTGAGAACGTTCTGGGAGTCGCCGTCCTGGTTGACGGCGGAGAGCTGGGGGAACACCGCTTTGCGCCCGCCCAGCAGCTCCACGTAGGCCTCGCCGGCGATGGGGTCGCCGACGACCAGGGCGTCCTCGGGGGTGGTGGAGCGCATGCGGCGCAGCATCGCCAACTCGCCGGTGGTCGCCATTCCCGGTTTGCCGAGGTGGTCGGAGTCGTAGACGTAGTCGACCGCCCATGCGCGCGCGTCGAACGCGCCGAAACCGCTGACGACCAGGGCGGCGACCGCCAGCACCGCTGCCACCGTCCACTGGGGGAGCCCGGGGAGGAGGGCCGCTTCCTCGTCCTCGTCGGCGGTGCCGTGGTCGGCGCCGCGCCCGTCCCCCTCCTGGTCGGCCCCGGAATCGGCGCCCTGGCCGCTGAAGCGGGCGACGGCGCCGCGCGCCAGCTCTGCGATCCACGCGAAGCCGACGGCGATCAGGACGGACAGCATGAGGGACTGCAGGCCCATGATGCGGCGCGAGTCCATGTACCAGGGCGCCAGCAGGAACGTGCGCAACTGCGAGGAGGGGCTGTACGCGAGGGCGGTGAGGGACCCGGCCACCAGGTACGAGGCGAGGGGCCACACGGGCATGCGGCCGCCGCCGGGCGAGGCGGGGACGGTGTCCTCGCGCCCGGGCACAGCCAGCCGCGCCAGCCCGGCGATGACGACCAGCCCGGCGACGAGGAGCACGAATTGGACGATGGTCCACCAGGTCATCCCCATCGTCTGGGCGAAGGGCGGGAAGGGGACGAACATGTGGGCCAGGCCCTCGCCCCAGCTGACGCCCTGCCTCGGGTACTTGCCCATGGCGCGGATCTTCGGCGACGCCAGGACCACCAGCGGCATCACGACCACCGCCGCGGCCACCAGCGACCACGCGATGCCCCTGGCGCGCCCGCGCGCGTCCTGCCAGTCGCAGCTCCGCGCCAGGCCCACCAGGGCGGCCAGCAGGGGGGCGGCCAGGAGCGCCAGCAGCGAGAAGACCGCACTCGGGTGGGCTCCGATCAGGCCCAGGGCGCCCACCATCAGGAACACGGTCTGCCCCGCTCTGCGCGCCAGCGCCCTGGCCGGCGGCCGGGAACGCCAGTCATCGGAGAAACGGCGCCCGACCAGGACCGCCAGTCCCATGAGGCCGGGCAGCAGCGCGGTCCCCGTGGCATTGGGCCACTGGTTGTACATGGTGAGCGCGTCGGCGGGCATATTGGGCATGAGGCCCGCCACGACGGGCGCGGCCAGGATCGCAGTGCGCGAGGAGGTGAGCACGGACACCAGGGCCGCCGCTCCGGTGACCCACACCGCCATGAGGACCAGGGAGGAGACGTTCGAGGCGGGGACCACGGTCTGCGGCGTGGCGAAGAGCGCCACGAATGCGTGCCATCCCGTCGGGTAGTACACCTCGCGGCCGCCGTAGAGCTCGTGGAGGCCGCCGAAGGGGCTGGCGTCGCCGCCCATGAGAATCGCGTGGACGCCGTTCATGTGGAAGGTCGAGTCCCACTGCTGCACGGGGTCGGCGGGGTCCGCGCCCGCCAGCATGGGCAGGGCGGCCAGCGCGGAGCCGAGGGCGACCGCCCCCCATGTCGCCCCGCGCACAGTCCTCTGGACGGCGCCCAGGGGGGAGCGCGTGCCGATCGCCTCGGCGAGGGGCATCCCGGGCCGCCACGCGCCCCCGCTCGCGCGCCTCACGTGCAGCCCGAACCAGGTGAGCGCGCCCAGCAGCGCGCACATCCCCAGGACCGGCAGCACTGTCGCCGCCTCCCACCTGATCGAGGCGCGCGAGTAGAGGACGGAGAGCGCGGTGACGACCCCGAAGGTGAAGGCGGGGGCCGCGCCCACGGCCACCAGCGCCGACCGCGTGCCCGCGCGCGTCCAGAACACGCCCGGCAGCACCAGGGCGACGAGCATGAGGAGGAACGTGGGCGCCAGGAACCACCACTGTCCGATCATGCGGCCCTTACTCCGCCCCGGCGTCCGCGGCGATGTGCTGTCCGCCGGTGCCCTTACGGCGCTTGCCCACGACCTCGATGACGACGGGGAGCACGGAGACCGCGATGATGACGGCCAGGATCACGCTGAGGTTGTCGTGGATGAAGGGCACGTTGCCCAGGAGGGCTCCGACGAGGAGGAACCCCGCGCCCCACAGGAGGGCGCCGAGGGTGTTGAAGAAGACGAACCTCGTGTACGGGTAGCGCGCGATTCCCGCGGCGAGGGGGATGAAGGTGCGCACGAAGGGGATGAATCGCCCGATGACCAGGGAGCGCCCCCCGTAATCGGTGAAGTAGTGCTCGGCCTTCTCCAGGTGCGCGGTCTTGAGGATCCTCGCGTCCGGTTTGAAGAAGTGCCTGCCCCATTTGGCCCCCAGGAAGTAGCCGATCTGGGCGCCCACGAAGGCGGCGGCCACCGTCCCGAGGATGAGGGCCGGCAGGGGCAAGTCGAGTTTGTCGTGCAGCAGTCCCGCTGTGAACAGCAGGGACTCGCCCGGGAGCACGGGGAAGAGGACCCCGGACTCGATGAGGACGATGAGCAGCGTCCCCCACAGGACCCAGGGGCCCATGGCTTCGAGCAGTGATTCGGGGTCCTTGAACCACCCGATGAATGTGTCCAGCGCAGAGGGCGCGGAGGCTGCTGCCAGAGTTGACCAGGTCACGAAGGGCCCTTCCGTCGGGGGAATCGTATCCCCATTACCCTACCTTTCCCACCGGTAAAGCTAGGATAACCGGCATGGATAAGCGCAGGGATTCACATCCGCGGACCGGCTCCGCGACCGGGGGCGCCTCCCCCTCCGACGAGCGCGCGCCCACCGCCCCTGCGGCCGGGGCCGCGGCGGTGAGCGCCGAGCCGGGCGACGGGGCGCCGCAGGAGCGCTCCCCGGCCGGGGAGGAGGGCGCCGGCCGGGCTCCCTCCGCGCCGCGCGCCGCCCGCCTGCGGGGACCGGTCTACGTCGCCGACCGCACGGTCACCACGACCCGCAGGCGCGAGGACCTGGTCGAGGTCGCGGTGTGCGCCCTCGGCATCGTCGCAGTCTGGGCACTCGGAGTCGTGGCCAGCGCCACAACCCGCGGCGTCACGATGGACGTCATGCAGTTCCAGGTCATCAGGAGGATCCTGCTGCTGCCCGTCAACTTCATCGAGGGGATGATCGTCCTCACCACGCCCATCGCGGTGGTCTCCTCCCTGGCGCTGCGGCGACGGATCCGCTCGATCACCCAGGCGCTGGCGACCTCCGTCGGCGCGGCCATCGGGGGAATGGCCCTCTCCTCGTTGGCGCGCCTGCTGCCCGAATCCCTGACGGCGCCACTCAGCGTCGACCGGGCGATCGCGACCCAGGGCACGCTCAGCGGCGTCGTCATCGGGGTCAACATCCTGTTCGTCGTCCTCGCCGCGCTCTTCACGGCCTCGGGCGAAGCGCAGTCGATGCGCTCCGTGCGCTGGGGGTGGGCCGGGCTGTGGGCGATCGTCTTCCTGTCGGTGATGCGCTCGTCGGTGACGCTGCCCGGCGCGTTCGTCTCCGTGCTGATCGGCCGCGCATTCGGCTGCGCCGGCCGGTGGGGCTTCGGATTCGGCGGGCAGAGGGCGCGGGGGCGCGAGATCGTGCGCGCCCTGTTGGACATCGGCATCGTCCCCACCCACATCGTCCGCACGGACCTGGACACCACGACGGAGCCCCTGCGCACGTGGTCCGTGTCCGAGGACGAGGACGGGTCCTTGCGCTCGGAGGCGACCTGTCCGGGCAATATCGACATCGCTGTGACCCTGCGCCCCGACTCCAGCCACAACCGGCACTACCAGGTGTGGGACGCAGGCGGCCGCGGCCTCGAGCTGGTCGTCGTCGAGCCCGGCCGCGAACTCACCGGCACGCTGGTGGAGCTGTGGAACAACTTCCGCCTGCGGGGCATCTCCCGGTGGGTGTCCCCCTCCGCGAAGGCCAACGTCGAGCGCGCCGCACTGACCTCGTTGCAGGCGTCGCGGGCCGGGGTGCGCACCCAGGAGCACGTGGGCATCACCGCCGCCGGGGACTCGATCATCGTCGTCATGGAGGCGCTGGAGCCGACCGCGCCGCTCACGGAGCTGGGCGGCGCCCTGACCGACGCGCTCCTCGACGAGGCGTGGGCGCAGCTGGCGGCCGCCCACACCCGGGGCATCACGCACCGCAACCTCGCCCCCAACTCGGTCGTGGTGGACACGGACGGGCGCGTGTGGCTGCTCGACTGGGACCGCGGGGAGGTGGCCACAACGGATCTCAACAGGTCGATCGACGTGGCCCAGATGCTCGTGCTGCAGGCTCTCGCGGCGGGCCCCGAACGGGCGCTCGCCTCGGGCAGGCGCTGCGTCGGGGACGAGGCGCTGGCCGCCTGCGCCCCCCTCATCCAGAAGCCGGTGCTGCCCACGGCCGTGAACCAGCGGCTGCGCCGGTCGGACCTGCTGGGGGAGCTGCGCGGCGCGCTCGTGGAGGACTCGGAGGCCGAGGAGGCCGGCACCGCGAACATCCAGCGCTTCCAACCGCGCACGGTCTTCACCTTCGCCATCCTCTTCGTCGCCGTGTTCGTGGTCCTGGGGTCGTTGAACTTCTCGGACATCATCAGCGCGCTCACCCAGGCGAACCCGTGGTGGATACTGGCCTCCGCCCTCCTGGCGTGCCTGATCTGGGTGGGGGCGAGCGTGCCGCTCATGGCCCTGAGCCCGGAGCGGCTGCGCTTCTCCGACACCCTCATCGCCCAGGTCGCCGCCTCGATCATCACCATCGTGGCGCCCGCGGGGGTCGGCCCCGCGGCCCTCAACCTGCGCTACCTGCGCAAGAAACGGGTGCCGACCGCCATGGCGGTCACCACCGTGACCCTCATGCAGCTCTCCCAGGTCCTCATCACGGTCACGCTGCTCCTGCTGGTCGTGGTGGTGTCGGGCGCCTCGCTGTCGGTGTCCATCCCCTATGGGACGATCCTGGCCGTCGTCGGCGTCGCCGTCGCCGTGGTGGGCGCGGTCCTGGCGGTCCCGCGCGCCCGGGCGTGGGTGTGGTCCAAGGTCGAGCCCACGTGGCAGCAGGTGTACCCGCGCCTGCTGTGGATCGTCGGCCAGCCGCGCCGCCTCGCGCTGGTGGTGTGCGGCAACCTGTTGATGAACATCGGTTACGTGGGGGCGTTCTGGTCCGCGCTGACGGCGATGGGGGGCTCCCTGGAGTTCTCGAACGTGGCCCTCACCTACCTGACGTCGAACGCCCTCGGCTCCATCATCCCCTCCCCCGGCGGAATCGGGCCCGTCGAGACCGCCCTCACCGCCGGCTTGCAGGTGGCGGGCGTGTCGGTGTCCATCGGATTGCCGACTGCGATCATCTACCGCCTCGTGACGTTCTACGGCCGCATCCCCTTCGGGTGGGTGGCGATGAAGTACATGGAGCGCAAGGACCTCATCTGACCGGCCGCCGGCGGTTCCCGCTGCACTTGCTGACGCGGCCGCCCGGGGGTCTGGACGGGGCCGCGCGCCCCGTCTATCGTGGGAAACGCGCCTGTTCCTCCTACCGTCGAAGCAAAGGAAGACCCCATGACGCGTTCAACACGACCGCTCCGAGCGTTCGCGGTGGCGCTCCTCGCCACCGCCTCCTCCCTCGCCGCCGCCGGCATGGCCCAGGCCGCGCCCGCGGCCCCCACCGACGTCGTCACCTACGACGCCCCCGGATCGGAATCCGCCGACTGGTCGACCGACAACGACCTGGACGCGACCGGTTACTGGACCCCGGAGAGGATGCGCAACGCCATCCCCGTGGACTCGGACCCCGAAGCCGCCCCGGATCCCGCTCTCCTCCAGCCCCCCTCGGGCTCCTCCCTGCTGTCGGCGCCGGTGGCGCCCGACTCCCCGCCCGTCGACCTCACCGAGCCCGTGGAGCCCGCGTCGGGCGAGAGCCCCACGATGCTGCTCGGCAACCAGGTGTACGTGCCCATCACTACGGGCAAGGTGTTCTACTCCGTGGGCAGCAACGACTACGTGTGCTCCGGCTCGTCGATCAACACCCCGGGCAAGTCGATGGTCGCCACCGCCGGCCACTGCCTCCACGCGGGAGCGGGGGGCACCTGGCACTCGCGCATCGCCTACGCGCCCGCCTACTCCAACGGCACGACCCCCTACGGCCTGTGGCACATGAAGACCGGGACCGCCTTCAACGGGTGGACGGACAGGTCGGACGCCAGGTACGACTACGGTTTCTTCATCGTCTACCCGCTCAACGGCAGGTACCTGGTGGACCGCGTGGGCGGCAACGGCCTGTCCTACAACCGCGGCACGACGAACAAGGGCGTCCGCATCTGGGGCTGGCCCGCCGCCACGCCCTTCGACGGGAGCCGCCCCTACCACTGCGACGGGGACACCTTCGCCTACGGCACCGGGGGCGACATGGCGATGAACTGCAGGATGAACGGCGGATCCAGCGGCGGCCCGTGGATGACCAACACCTCCTCGGCCACTGTCGGACGCGTCTTCGGCGTCACCTCGCGTATTACCACCTCGGGCCCCGCGCGCATCATCTCGAGGCCGTTCGACGCGGACGTCGTCAGGCTCTACCAGTCACTGGAGTGACCGGTGGAACGGCATCGATACGGCCGCGTGGCGGCCCTGGTCTCGGCGGTGGCAGTAGTGGGCGCCCTCGTCGCCCTGTACGCCTGGAGCGCGGCGGGGGGACGCGGGCCCGGTTCAACGGACCCCAGCCCCTCGGTGTCCCAGTCCGGCCCCTCGTCCGAGTCCACCGCGACCCACGTGCCCTACGACCAGAGCGCCCAGTCCTACTGGACGGAGGACCGCATGCGCAATGCGGAGCCTGCCCAAATGCCGTCCGCTCCTTAGCCTCCGCCCGCTGGAAAGGGGGGTCGGCGCGCCACTCGCGGCGCGCCGACCCCCCTTCATCACCGGTTCCCCGGCGGGTCAGTGCCTCAACTCCCCCGTGGGTTCGAAGAAGTGCCAGTACCCGTCGATGTGGCGCCAACCGGTCGCCATCTTGCCGGAGTCCCCCAGGTAGAACCAGGATCCCTCGATCTTCTGCCAGCCGGTGGTCATATGGCCCGCGGCGTTCAGGTAGTACCATTCGCCGCCGTCTTCGACCCAGCCGATCGCCATGGCGCCCCAACCGGGGACCAGGTAGTACCAGGCGCCGCCATCGACCAGCCAGCCGGTGGACATCGCACCGGAAGCGCCGTGGTGGAACCAGTACCCGCCATCGCGCACCCAACCAGTGAGCAGGTACCCCGACTGGTCGAAACGGTACGTCTCACCATCGATCACCAGGGCCTGGCCACGCGGATACGTCCCATCGGCGAACCGGTACCACCAGCCACCGGCATCCTGCACCCACTGGCCCTCACCGGGCTCCGGAGCAGGAGGAAGGGCAGAACCCAACACACCAGTGACCACACGGAACGTGATGTCCCTGCTCTCGACCCGCAACGACGCCCCATCGACCGACGGAACCCACGTGAAGCGCACCCACGAGGAGATCGCTCCCCCGTCGGCGTCGTCGAGCGACGGATCACTGTCGTAGGCCGAATTCCAGTCGGACACGACGGTCTCAGCGCCGCCGGGGCCGACCTCGATGGCGCGGGCCTCGCGGCCGACGGCGACGCCGCCGGTCATTGTGGCCATCACCTCAACGGACTCGCCCGCCTTCACCTGGACCTTCGAGGCGTCCCCCGCCCGGTCGATCGCGGGCGAGGACAGCGACAGGGCCGGATCCACATACCTGTGCAGATGGGACGCCGGATCCAAACCGGCCTTCTCCACGGCCGCCTTGGCCACCGACCACGCGGCGGAGTCCCTGTCGGCGGCCACGTACACGTGGGCTTCCGCGAGCTGCTCGGCGGTGAGGAGGCCCGTGGTGAGGACGAGCTCCTCGAGGGTGGAGGGGACCACCAGGGTCTGCGGGAAGTTGCCGTGCGTGTAGGCGATCCGCTTCATGCCCTCGCCGAAGAAGGCGGACGCGGTGTGGTTGGGGACCCATTCCTCCGGGGACGCGAAGGCGCCGTCCTTCCCGCCGCGCACGATCATGCGGACGGGCAGGCCGCCTTCGAAAGCGGCCTCCTCGATGGTGCGGATCCGCGCGCCGAACTCGATGGTCTCGACCTGGGTCCCGGCGAAGGCGTCGGACACCTCTTCCAGGGAGTCGGGCAGTGCCACGTCGGTGAGTTCGTGGATCCCGGCGAAGGCCTGGGCCCCGATGGCCTTCACGCCCTCGGGGACGACCACTTCGCGCAGCGTCGCGTGGCCCTTGAAGGCGGCCTCGTCGATCTGCGCCGTCCCGGGGCGCACCGAGTACGCGGGCAGGGGGGCGGCGAGGGCGGCGTAGACCAGGTGGCTCCCGTCGTTGCCCTGCTGGTAGAGGACGGAGCCGTCCAGCGAGAGCACGGGATTGGAGGGGTCGACGCTCAGGGAGGCGAGCGCTGTGGTGCCCGTGAAGACGCGCGTGCCCACTTCGGTCAGGCCCGAGCCCAGGTGGACCTCCTTCAGCTCGGTGCTGCGGGTGAAGGCCCCGTCGCCCAGGGAGGTGACGGAGTCGGGCAGGACGGCCGAGACGAGCCCCGTCTCGGCGAAGGCGTAGGCGCTGATCGTGGTGAGGCGGCCCAGGTCCGCCCTGAAGTCGACCTCTTGCAGGGCGTGCGAGGCGAGGAAGGCCTGCTCGCCGATGGTCTTCGTGCCGCCCAGGTCCACCCGGGCCAGGGAGGGCATCCCCGAGAACGCGCATTCCCCGAAGGTCTCGAAGGCCTTGGGGAGGACCAAGGACTCCAGGTAGGAGCCGCTGAAGGCCCAGTCCCCGATGCTGCGCAACGAACTGGGCAGGACGACGCCCTTCAGGGGCGCGCTGTTGAAGGCGCCCGACTCGATGCGCGTCGTCTCATCGAGCACGGTGTAGGTGGTGCCGCTGCCCTTTCCGGCAGGATAGACCACCAGGCTCGTGTGGTCCTTGGAGTAGAGCACGCCATCGACCGCCTCGTAGGACGCGTTGTCCGGGGCGACTGTGAAGCCGCTGAGCTGGCGGGAGCTGGTGAAGGCGTCGGACAGCTGCCCCGCTTCCACGCCGCGCCCGATGTGGGCGCTGGTGAGGGCGCTGCATTCGCTGAACGCGCTGGATCCAACGGTGGTGACGGAGTCGGGGATGACGATCTCGGTGATCCCCGTGGTCCGGAAGGCGCTGCTGCCGATGGAGACCAGGCCCTCGTTGAGGCCGACGTGGGAAAGGCGTTCGATGGCGTTGAAAGCGGCGTCGCCGATGGTGCGCACGGAGGGGGGCAGGTCGACGGAGCCCAGTCCGGTGGCGTTGAACGCCTCCTGCCCGATGGTCACGAGGGAGGAGGGGAACCCCGGGGCGGTCGAGCCGCCAGCCTGGCGGACGCTCAGCCCTTTGAGCGAGTGAGCAGCGCTGAAGGCGGCCTCGCCGATCTCGGTGACCGCGTTGCCGACGACTGCTTCAGTGAGCAGTGAGCTGTTCTTCACCAAGCGGGCGGGGATCGATGTGAGGGAGTCGGGCAGGGACAGGCGGGTGATGCCGGAGTCCGCGAAGGCGCCCTCGCCGAGGGAGGCGGTCTTCGACGGCACAGTGATCTCCGTGAGGACGAGCGTGTTCAGGGCCACTTCGGCGCCGAGGGCGGTGAGTTGGGAGGGGTGGTCGGCGGTGTCCTCGAAGACCAATGCCTTCAGCTGCCGTGCGTCGGCGAACGCCCTGTCGCCGATGGTGCGGACCGTGGCGGGGACGGTGATGCGCTCGGCGGTGGTGCCGCGCAGCGCCTCGTCGGCGATGGCCGTGGCCTTGCCGGGGATCGTGATGTCGCTGGCCGAGCCGGTGTAGCGCAGGAGCACGCCGTTGGCGTCGATCTCGAAGCCGTTCTCGTCAGTGGTGGCGCCGACGGCGGGTTTGAGCGCGGACGCCGGCGGAGTGGACGAGGCCGGGGCGGACGGGGCCGCGGCCTGGGCACGGCCGCTTGGAAGCGCTTGTGCTGGTGCTGCGAAGGCGGCGCCTCCGATCAGCGCTCCTGTGAGCGCGATCGTGAGCGCGGCGCGTGGCATATGGGGAGTCATGGCCGTTCCAATGATCGAGGCGGGTGGGGAATCGTGGGTGGGGGACGGCCCCGGACGGCAGTCCCTGATTTGACTAACGATATTGGTTATTCATTACCACTTCAAGCGGTTTATCGAACAGCATAATGAATAGTGAATACTCATTACTGATAAATTATTCAGTCGTATAATTAGTTGTCCGGTGGATCGGTTCACCTCCTCGTCGGATTCCAAGGAGCAGGGCGCTCCGGTCCGCTCCCGCCCCCGGTCCGCCGACAACGGTGTCCCGCGTAGCGGTGCGTCTGCTCTGCGTTCGGGCCGGCAGGGCGGAGTGCGCGCCACTGCAAGCGGAGTGGCGCTCTCAAAGGGAAAGCAGTGCTTCGCAAGCGTTGTTGCGCTTGCAGAACATGGTAGCGCTGCGCGAACGCGGTATCACTGTGAGAACGAGCCCACCGCGCGGAAAAGGGGCCGGCGCGCAGCGATTCCTCGCCGCGCGCCGGCCCCGGAGCGTTTCGCCCAGGGGATCACCCCTTCAGCGCACCGGATGGGCCGAACTCGTACCACTTGCCATCGATCTGCTGCCAGCCGGTGGCCATGTGGCCGGAGGCATCGAGGTAGTACCAGTGCCCGCCGTCGGAGACCCAGCCGGTCGCCATGGCGCCCGAGGCACCGAGGTAGTACCAGTACCCGCCGTCGGAGACCCAGCCGGTGGACATGCGGCCCGAGGGGTCCATGTAGTACCAGGATCCGCCGTCTTCGACCCAGCCGATCGCCATGGCGCCCCAACCGGGGACCAGGTAGTACCAGGCGCCGCCATCGACCAGCCAGCCGGTGGACATCGCACCGGAAGCGCCGTGGTGGAACCAGTACCCGCCATCGCGCACCCAACCAGTGAGCAGGTACCCCGACTGGTCGAAACGGTACGTCTCACCATCGATCACCAGGGCCTGGCCACGCGGATACGTCCCATCGGCGAACCGGTACCACCAGCCACCGGCATCCTGCACCCACTGGCCCTCACCGGGCTCCGGAGCAGGAGGAAGGGCAGAACCCAACACACCAGTGACCACACGGAACGTGGCATCACGCGCCTCGACGCGCAACGACGCCCCATCGACCGACGGAACCCACGTGAAGGCAGCCGACGACGCGGGCGCGTCCCCGTCCGCGGCGGGCCCGTCAGCCGCCCCGGCCGCCTGGTCGGAGGCAGCGGACTGAGCGGGAGCGGCCTGGTCCGCAGGGGCGGCCTGGCCGGAGCCGGACTGGGCCTGGTCGGCCCCGGACTGCGCTTGGCCGGCCCCGGACTGGGCCTGGTCGGAGCCGGACTGGGCCCCGGCCTCGTCCGCGGGCGCCTGCGCGCCCGGCTCCGCCCCGGCGTTCGCATCCGGCGCGGGGGAGGGCTGGGCGGCGCCCATGGCGGCCCAATCGGAGACGACGGTCTCAGTGCCGTCGGAGGCGACCTCGACGAAACGCGCTTCGCGCCCATCGGGGACGCCGCCGGTCAGCGTGGCCGTCACCTCAACGGACTCGCCGGCCTTCACCTGGACCTTCGAGGCGTCCCCGGCCTGGTCGATCGCGGGCGAGGACAGCGAGAGCGTGGGCTCCACGTACCGGTGCAGCTGGGACGCCGGATCCAAACCGGCCTTCTCCACGGCCGCCCTGGCCACCGACCAAGCGGCCGACCCCTCGTCGGCGGCCACGTACACGTGGGAGGCCGCCAGCTGTTCGGCGCTGAGCGCGTAGGTCCCCAGCGCGAGCTCCGCGAGGGTGGAGGGGACCACGAGCGTCTGCGGGAAGGAGCCCCCGTAGCCGTAATTGATCCGCTTCATGCCCTCGCCGAAGAACGCGGCCGTGGAGCGGGCGCCGGTGGAGTCCGTCGACCCGGTGAAGGAGCCGCCCACGCCGCCGCGCACGATCATCCGGTCCGGTACGTTGCCCTTGAAGGCGTTCTCACTGATGGTGCGGATCCGCGTGCCGAACTCGATGAACTCGACCCCCGTGGAGTACAGGCCATCGAACGCCTCCAGGGAGTCGGGCAGGACGATCTCAGTCAGCGACGACGCGTTGTTGAAGGACCCGGCCTTGACGACCTTGAGGCCCTCGGGCAGGACGACCCGCTGGAGCGCCTTGTTGTTGCGGAACGCCTGCGCGTCGATCTGCACGGTCCCGGGCCGCACCGAGTACTCGGTGAACGTGTTCGACGGCAGGGACAGCACCAGGTGCGTCCCGTCCTGCTGCTTCGCGTACAGGACGTTGTTCTCCGCCGAGTACACGGGGTTGTCCGCACTGACGGTCAGCGTCCGCAGCGCGTCCGAACCGGTGAGGAAGCCCGTGTCCAGGTCCGTCAGAGCCGCCCCGATGTGGACCTCCTCCAAGTGCGGGTTGTTCTCGAAGGCGAAGGCGCCCACCGACTTCAGCGAGTCCGGGAAGACGAGGACCCGGACGGGCGCGCCGGAGAATGCCATGGAGCCCACCGTCTCCAGCCGGTTCAGGTCGGTCCTGAAGTCCACCGACGTGAGCGAGGCGGAGTCGAAAGCGGAGTCGCCGATCGTCACTGTGCCGCCCAGGTCGGCGCTGGCCAGGTCCGCCGTCGCCTGGAAGGCGTGCGCCTCCAGCGTCTCGAACTGGTCGGGCAGCGCCACACTGGTGAGTCGCGCGTTCGCGAAAGCGGAGGCGCCGATCGAGCGCAGCGACGCCGGGAAGGCGATCTGGCGCAGGGGGGCCTGCTGGAACGCCTCGTCATCGATGCGGACGGTCCCATCGACCACCGTGTAGGATCCGCCGCTGTTCTTCGCCATGGGGTAGGCGACCAGGTGCGTGCGGTCCTTCGTGTACAGGACGCCGTCGACGCTCTCGTAGGAGGCGTTCGCCGAGTCCACCGTGATGGACGAGAGCTTGGGCGACAGCGTGAAACCGGCGACCAGCTGGTCCGCGGCCACATTCGGACCCAGGTGGGCCTTCGTCAGCTCGGGCATCGCCTTGAAGGCGCCCGATCCGACCGTGGTCACCGAGTCGGGCAGCTCCACCTCGGTGAGCAGCGTGCCCGAGAAGGCCTGCTTGCCCACGGAGACGAGGCCGTCGTTGAGGCCCAGGTGGGTGAGCCGCGCCGTCATGAAGGCGCTGTCGCCGATGGTGCGCACGGAGGCCGGCAGGTCCAGCGAGGCGAAGCGGGTGCCGACGAAGGCGCTCGCCCCGATGGTGGTCAGGGCCGAGGGCAGCCCTGCCTTGGTGGAACCGTTGGCCTGGCGGATGCGCAGCTCGCCGAGCGAGGTGTTCTCCGAGAAGGCCGACGCCCCGATCTCCGTGACCGCGTCGCCGATGGTCACCTCGTTGAGCTGGGAACTGCGTTCGGCCAGATCAGCGGGGACCGCCGTCAGCGAGTCCGGCAGGGACAGGCGCTTGATCGTGGAGTTCGAGAACGCGCCGTCCCCCAGCTTGACGACCTTCGACGGCAGGAGGACCTCGTCGAGGCTGTAGTCGTTATCGACCAGGGCGATCCCGAGCTCGGTGAGCTGGGAGGGGTGGTCCGCCGTGTCCTCGAAGACCACGGTCGTCAGCCTGCGCGCGTCGGCGAACACCCGGTTCCCGATCGTGCGGACGGTGGCGGGGATGTTGATGCGCTCGGCGTTGACGCCGCGCAGCGCCTCGTCGGCGATCGCGGTGACCGTGTCCGGCACGTTGATGGTGCTGCCCGAGCCGCGGTACTGCGTGAGGACGCCGTCCGCGTCGATGACGAAGTCGTCGTAGTCGCTCTGGTGCACCTCGACCGGGGCGGTCGCCGTCTTGTCACCGGCGGGGGTCGCCACCGTGGCGGTGACGGTGCCGCGCGCGGAGCGGTCCCCCGCTGTGATGGTGGCGCTCAGGGTGTCGGCGGAGGGCTGTATGGATGCGCCCTCCACGTCCAGGGCCCACGTCACCGAGGATCCCCGCAGCGAGGGGGCCAGCAGCGCCGAGACGGACGCCTGCCCGCTGGTGGGGATGATGATCGGGGAGTCGGAGAGGGCGATCCCGGTCTCCTCGGAGACGGGGGCGACCTTCACATGGGCGGTCGCGCTGACCGCGGGATCCGCGGCCGATGCGACGACGATGTCCGCCTCGCCCTGGCCGACGCCGGTCACCACACCGGAGTCGCTGACCGTGGCCACCGCCTGATCGCTCGAAGTCCACGTGACGTCGGTCATATTGGCCTCGGCGGGCTCGTGGCTCGCGACCAGTTTCGCGTTCTGGCCGGGCACCAGCGACAGCGACGACTGGTCCAGGGTGAGCGAGGTCATCGGAATGGACTCGACGACGACGCGGTGGTTCTTCGAGGCGTTGATCCCGAAGTCCCACGCGCGCAGCAGCGGGGTGGCGGGGAGCTTGCCCTTGCCGCCCTGCTCGGTCCAGCTCTTCTGCAGGTCCGAGGCGCGCACGTCGAAGTGGTAGCGGTGCGTCCCATCCGCTTCGACCGTGCCGTCGTCGGACACCAGGATGCGGTGGAACCATCCGCCGCTGTCCGGGTCGGCGAAGTCGACCGCGGCCAGGGGCGAGGAGTCGGTCACGTCGAAGGAGACGGTCTTCTCCTCGCCCTCGCCCGTGGTGGCGAGGTTGGAGATCTCAGGGGCCACGGTGTCCATCGTGAAGTCGTAGGACAGCTCCTGGTGGGAGGAGTCCGGGCCGTCGGTGTCGGTCGAGATCGTCAGCTTGTAGGCGCCGTCGGGCACGAGGTTGCCCTGCTCGTCCCGCCCGTCGAAGACCGGCGAGCCCATCCGGGCCTCGGCGTAGAGGACCTGCATCCTCCGGGGGTTGTACAGCGACTTGTGGGCGCCGTCGAAGGTGTAGGAGCGCACCGCCTCGCCGGCCTCGTTGGTGTACGTGTACGTCATCTTCGCGGTGGAGCGCAGTGTGCCGGTCACGGGCTGGATCGAGTTGGGTGACACCGACCACCCGCTGTTCGACACGATGTAGCGCGACGGGTCGGGCTTCACCTCGTCGAGGAGGCGGACCTTCTGCAGCGGGTTGACGCCCAGCGGCATCCCGGTCGTCGTCGAGGCGAGGGCCGACTTGTAGATGTGGGCCTTCTGGGCGCCCTCGTCGGACCACTTCGTGTCGAACACGTTCGCGTCGCCCCAGTTCCCGTAGAAGCCCAGGAAGGGGACCGTCAGGCCGGGCTCGCCATCGGTCTGCGAGGCGAACTCGACGAATCCGTCGACGAAGGTCCCCTTGGGCAGGTTCGCGCCGACGTAGTCGGCGAAGGACTGCTCGACGGCGATGGCCACGCCCACCCGCGCCGTGCCCCCGGCGGGGACGGTGATGGTGGCGCCCTCGGAGGTGCCCGAGACGCCCTCGCCCGAGTAGGACACGGTGATGCCCTCGCCGCGGAAGTTCTTCGAGTGCTCGGAGATCAGGCCGCTGTCGTTGACCAGCTCGGACAGGGCCTGGCTGGACAGCGCGTAGGAGCGCGCCTCGGAGCCCACGTTGCGCAGGGTGATGCCGAAGGTCCAGCCACTGGTGCCGTCGCCCAGGTCGGCCTTGGGGCGCGACGGGGAGCGGGCCCCATCGACCGTGGGGTAGACGGTGGCCGTCGTGGCCGCCAGGGCATCGGCGATCCCGGCTCCCTGCTTGCGCGGGGAGTAGTAGGCGCCCGTGCCCTGGTGGACGTCGACGAGCGGGTGCGCCGTGCCCATCAGCAGATTGGTGACGACGTCGTGCTTCTCGGAGTCCGAGAAGGACGAGAAGCGCTCGTCCGAGGCGACCCGCTGGCGCACCTGCGCGGCGATGCCCGCCATCTGCGGGGTCGCCATCGACGTGCCCGACATGTAGCCGTACTTGTCACCGGGCAGCGCCGAGTAGATGTTGCCGCCGGGCGCGGAGATCTCGGGCTTGAGGGCCAGATCGGGCGAGACGCCCCAGGACGAGAAGTCGGACATCACGTAGTCGGTGGAGGGGGCCAGGCGCGCGCCCTTCTCGAAGACCAGGTTGTGGTCGGCGGCGGCCAGCATCGCCTCGCCGTTCGCCTTGGAGATGAAGGCGACGGGGATGGTCGTGGTCTGGACGGCGGGGCGCACCAACGAGTCGGAGTCCACGTTGTCGTAGATCACGACTGCGGCCGGCTTGTAGGGCGCCAGGGCCTTGACTTTGTCTTCGAAGGTCATGGGCTTGCCCGCGTCGGAGGTCCCGCCCCTGCGGACCAGGGCGAAGGCGCCCTCGATCCCGTCGGGGTTCGCCTGGACCATGGCCGCGATATCGGCGGCCTTGCCCTCGCCCGCGTCCACGTAGCGGTAGGTGCCGGACTCGATGTCGCCGAAGGACGCCATGTCCCCGCCCGAGGCGTTGGCGCCCTCCTGATAGGCGATCCGCAGGCCCGCCGCGGTGAAGTAGGGCATGCCCTCGGCGTTGTCGACCGAAGCCACGGACAGGGACGTCTGGAACGTGGAGGGCTCGTCCACTGTGGAGGAGTCGGGATCCGAGGCGTAGGGGAGGTTCGCCCCGGAGGTGTTGTTGTGGGCCGAGGAGTACGAGTTGCCCGCCGCGACGTTGAGGGTGATGCCCTTCTCGCGCAGGACCTTGTAGGCGTCGGCGTAGATGGAGGCGGCCTCGTCGCTCATGCCCGCGTCGGATCCGAAGGACATGTTGACCGAGTCGGGCTCCAGCACGCCCACGTCGTCGAGGGCGCCCAGGATCGCGGAGTCGGGCAGGGCGCCGTCGGAGTCGCGCGCCACCTTCAGGGCCATGAGCTGCGCGTTCGGCGCAGTGCCGCGGATCGTGCCGCCGTTGCCGGCGGCGATGCCCGACACGTGGGTGCCGTGCGAGAGGTCGGCGCTGGAGTGGGGCACCACGTCCGCGTCGTTGTCCGCGTAGTCGTAGGCGAAGGCGATCTTCTCGGAGACGTAGACGCCCTCCTTGCCGACGGCGAGCTTCGACTTCAAGGAGGAGACGTCGCCCTCGGAGAGTTTGATGGTGGAGTCGTCCAGGTCGCCGCTGAACGCGGGGTGGCCCACCTCGAGGCCCGTGTCGATGACGGCGATCACCTGGCCGTCGCCCTTGTAGGCGGTGGAGTCCGCGTGGGTCATCGTCAGCGAGGACGCGTTGGCGGGGGGCCCCACGGCGTCGGGGGCGGGGGTCTCGATGTCGCGCTGGTGGAGCTCCTCCACGAACGCCGCCTTGACCCCCTCGACGCCGCGGACCGCCTCGAGCGCCCCACGGGGGATCTCGATGGCGAATCCGTCTATGACCGTGGAGTAGTCCTTGACGTCGGTGATGGGCGTGCCGCCGGAGGTGCTCACGCCGGGGAGCGCGCCCGAGACGGCGGAGGTGATGCGGTCCTTGACGACCTCGTGCTTCGTGGACGAGGAGAGGCCGAAGATCCGCCTGTACCACGGGATCCCCACATTGCCCTCGTCGAGTTGGACGATGACGGTGACCGGCGTGGTGCCGCCGGTGCGGTCCTCGTCGGCGAGCAGGCCGCCCTCCGGTGCCTTGGCGCCGCCGCCGGCCAGTTCGGACATCGAACTGAGCGCGGCCTCGAGGCCGCGGCCGCTCTGCGAGTCGTCGCCGGAGCCGGTCCCGGACTGAGCCGCAGCGCCCGACGGCTCCGCGGGGGCCGGAGTGGACGGGCGGGCGGCGTGGGAGGCCGGCGGAGCGGGCGGTGGCGCCGCCGCCGTCGGCGACGCCAGCGCCACCGCACTGGCGACGAGCGCGCCCGAGAGCGTGAGTGTGAGAGTCGCGCGTGGAATGTGTCGTTTCATGACTGCCCCATGGTTGACGGATATTGGATAAGCGCACCCTTTTTCGGGGAACAAGGCCACTCTTATTTCTGCCACCCTATTGGCGAACTGCCCTTCGCATCAAGAGAGATGTGGCGCGAAACACCACTCCCCTCCCACAGCGTGAGACTACTACCATCGCAATATGCTCATTCGACTATTGCGGGCGCGCCTGCGCCCATACACTTGGCTCCTCGTGGGGGTCGTCGTCCTCCAGTTCGCCCAGGTCATGGCCTCCCTCTACCTGCCCACCCTCAACGCCGACATCATCGACAAGGGCGTGGCCACCGGCGACACCGCCTACATCTGGCGCACCGGCGCCTTCATGCTGGCGGTGAGCGCCCTCCAAGGTGTCTGCTCGGTCCTGGCGACCTACCTGGCGGCCCGGGCCTCGATGGGCATGGGGCGCGACCTGCGCGGCGCCGTCTTCGAGCGCGTCAGCGGCTTCTCCGAACGGGAGACCACCCGTTTCGGCGCCGGATCCCTGATCACCCGCAACACGAACGACGTCCAGCAGGTCCAGATGCTCGTCATGACGAGCTGCACGATAGCGGTGACCGCGCCGATCATGGCCATCGGCGGGATCATCATGGCCGTCAGCAAGGCCCCCGCCCTCTCCTGGCTCATCGCGGCCTCGGTCCCCCTCCTGCTGGTCGTGGTCGCCCTCATCGTCGGCCGCATGGTCCCGCTGTTCCGCTCCTACCAGGACAAGCTCGACGGCATCAACCGCGTGATGCGCGAACAGCTCGCCGGGATCCGCGTCATCCGGGCCTTCGTCCGCGAGCGCGCCGAGACCGACCGCTTCGAGGAGGCGAACAGCTCCATCACCCGCGTCAGCGAACGCGTCGGCCAGCTCTTCGTCCTCCTCTTCCCCCTGGTGATGCTCATGCTCGACGTCACCATCGTCGGAGTCATCTGGTTCGGCGGGCACCGCGTCGGCGACGGCGACGTCGAGATCGGCACCCTCATCGCCTTCATGGCCTACCTCATGCAGATCCTCATGGGCATCGTCATGGCCTCATTCATGACCATCATGATCCCCCGCGCCGCGGTCTGCGCCGAGCGCATCAGCGAGGTCCTGGCCACCCCGCCCACGATCACCGCCCCCGCCGGGGCGACGACCGCCTTCCCCTCGCCCGGCTCAGTCGAAATGCGGGACGTGGGCTTCACCTACCCCGACGCCGACGAGCGCGTGCTCGAAGGCGTGGGCTTCACCGCGGCGCCAGGGACCACGACCGCCATCGTCGGCTCCACCGCCTCCGGCAAGTCCACGATGGTGCGCCTGCTGGCGCGCCTGCTCGACGCCTCCGAGGGACAGGTCCTCATCGGCGGCACAGACGTGCGCGAAGCCGATCCCGAGGCGCTGTGGGCGCAGATCGGCCTCGTCCCCCAGCACCCCTTCCTCTTCGCCGGCACCGTCGCCTCGAACCTGCGCCTGGGCCGCGAGGACGCCACGGACGAGGAGCTGTGGGAGGCCCTCGGGGTCGCCCAGGCCGAGGACTTCGTGTCCGAGATGGACGGCGGCCTCGACGCGGCCATCGCCCAGGGCGGCACGAACGTGTCCGGCGGCCAGCGCCAGAGGCTCGCCATCGCCCGCGCCCTCGTGCGCAGGCCCCCTGTCCTCATCTTCGACGACTCCTTCTCCGCCCTCGACGTCGCCACCGACGCGCGCCTGCGCGCGGCCCTGGGGCCCGCCACCGCGGGGACCACGAAGATCGTCATCGCCTCCCGCGTGTCCACCATCGTCGACGCGGACCAGATCCTGGTCCTCGACGCCGGGCGCCTGGTCGCCAGCGGCACCCACGAGCAGCTGCTCGCGGCCTCGGAGGTCTACAAGGAAATCGTCACCTCCCAATTCGGAGCGGAGGCCCTCTCATGAGCACCCAGGACAAAACCCCCACGACCCAGACGAGCCCCGAGGAGGAGGAACTGGCCGCCGAGGCCCTCGCCTCGTCCGGCGGCTGGCACGACGGCCCGCCGCCCGGGAGGGCGAAGGCGTTCTGGCCCTCGTTCAAGCGCATGATCGGGCTGCTGACCGCCCACCGCAACTGGATGGCGGCGATCCTGGTCGCCACGGCGGCCTCCGTCGCCCTCGCGGTCATCGCGCCGAAGGTGCTCGGGCGGGCGACGAACGTGGTCTTCGAGGGCGTCGTCTCACAGGCCCTGCCGGCCGGGACCACGAAGGAGCAGGCCATCGAGGCCCTGCGCGCCCAGGAGATGGACGACTTCGCCACGATGCTCTCCGCCATGGACATCACCCCCGGCGCCGGGATCGACTTCCAGCGCCTGGGGGGGATCCTCCTCCTCGTCCTGGGCCTGTACGCGGGCTCCGCCTTCCTCAACTGGTTCCAGGGGTACATGCTCAACCGGATCACCGCCCGCGCTCTCTACCGCCTGCGGCGCCGGGTCGAGCAGAAGATCCACCGCCTGCCCCTGAGCCACTTCGACCGGATGCGCCGCGGGGACGTGCTCTCGCGCCTCACCAACGACGTGGACAACGTGAACAACACGCTCCAGCAGACCCTATCCACTGCGCTGAGCTCCATCCTCACAGTGGTCGGGGTGCTCGCCATGATGTTCTCCATCTCGTGGAAGCTGGCGCTGGTCGCACTCATCACCGTGCCGCTGTCGGGCATCGTCTTCGGCTTCATCGGCCCCCGCTCGCAGAAGGCGTTCACCGCCCAGTGGGCGCGGACCGGCACCCTCAACACGCGCGTCGAGGAGTCCTTCTCCGGGCACGCCCTGGTGCGCGTCTACGGGCGCACCGACTCGGTGCGCAGGGCGTTCGCCGAAGAGAACGAGCAGCTCTACCGCACGGCGCTGCGCGCCCAGTTCCTCTCGGGGATCATGATGCCGATCATGCTGGTCATCGGGAACATCGTGTACGTCGCCATCGCCGTGGTCGGCGGCGCCATGGTGGCCTCGGGGGCGCTGCTGCTCGGCGACGTGCAGGCGTTCATCCAGTACTCGCAGCAGTTCTCGCAGCCGCTGGGCCAACTGGGCGCCATGGCCACCGCCGTCCAATCGGGCACCGCCAGCGCGGAGCGCATCTTCGAACTCCTGGACGCCGAGGAGGAGGGGGAGGACGCGCCCTCGGCCGCGGGGGCGGACGCCCCGGCCCGCGCCCCGTCGGACACGGACGGGCCCGGCGCGGCACAGGACTCCCCCGCCCCGTCGGACGGGGCGACCGCCCCGAAGGGCGCCGGCGCCATCGAGATGAGGCACGTGCGCTTCTCCTACTCGCCCGGCACCGAGCTGATCCGCGACCTCACGCTGCGCGTCGACCCCGGGAACACGGTGGCGGTCGTGGGGCCGACGGGCGCGGGCAAGACCACCCTGGTCAACCTGCTCATGCGCTTCTACGAGCTCGACTCCGGGCGGATCACCATCGACGGCCGCGACATCGCCGCCATGACCCGCCACGAGGTCCGGCGCCGCACCGGCATGGTCCTGCAGGACCCGTGGCTCTTCGCGGGCACCGTGCGCGAGAACATCCGCTACGGCCGCCCCGGCGCCTCGGACGCCGAGGTGGAGGAGGCCGCCAGGGCGTGCTTCGTCGACCACATCATCCGTGCGCTCCCCCACGGCTACGACACGGTTCTGGAGGAGGACGCGGCGAACATCTCCGCGGGCGAGCGCCAGTTGTTCACCATCGCGCGGGCGTTCGTGGCGAACCCCTCGGTGCTGATCCTCGACGAGGCGACCAGCTCGGTGGACACGCGCACGGAGCTGCTGGTCCAGCGCGCCATGAACGCGCTGCGCCAGGGGCGCACGAGCTTCATCATCGCCCACCGCCTGTCCACGATCCGCGACGCGGACACGATCCTGGTCATGGAGGACGGCGACATCGTGGAGCAGGGCGGCCACGCGGAGCTCCTCGCCAAGGGCGGGGCCTACGCGCGCCTGTACGCCGCCCAGTTCGCGAGCGCCTCCGACTGAGCCCGCCCGGCCCCGGGGTCCGTACCGCCTCCGGGCGGCCCCGGGGCCGGGCGCTGCGCCTGACGGCGCGTCCCTCACCGACGGGATGATCCACGAGTGGGCGCCCCGGAAGAACGCGGGTACGGTATCGGAGTACTGGGAAAGCGGGGAGGAGTGTATCCGCCATGAGCATCGCAACGCTTCTGGATGAGCACTCGATCGACCTGCCCAGTTACTCGGAGGTCTCGATCGAATCGGGCCGGGCCCCCATCACGCTGTCCGTCTGGGAGGCGGAGCGGGACACGTCGCCGACGGTCGTGTTCGTCCCGGGCACCATGACCCACCCCCTGTTCTACAGCCCCTTCCTGGACGCTCTCAGCCGGCACGGCTACCACGTGATCGGCGTCCACCCGCTGTCCCACGGGCGCAGTCCCCGCCTCGTCCGCCGGTTCACCCTTGACGACATGATCGGGAACGTCCGGGACGCGGTGGGCTACGCCTGCGCCCGTTTCCCCGGCGCCGTCGGGCTGATGGGGTCGAGCCAGGGCGGCGTCCTCACCCTGTTGACCGCCGGCGCCGAGCACCGCATCCGTGCCGCCTTCCCGCACAACGTCCTGTTCACGCCCTTGCGCGAGTCCCTGTCGGTCACCCGCTTCCCCAACGCGCTCGGCGTGGTGTACCCGGCGATCCGCCGTATCATCGCCGCGGTCGGCCGGGTGATGCCCGGACTGCAGGTGCCTGTGGGCTTCTACCTCGACGTGGACAAAGTCTTCTCAGAGCGGCAGTGGCGCGACGCGTTCTTCGAGGATCCCATGCGGCTCGAATCCTACCCGGCGAGTTTTCTGTCCAGCCTGTTCACGACTGACATGTCGGCCCTCGTCGATGGCAGTATCACCTGTCCGGTAGTGGCGTTCGTGTCGACGGGCGATCCCTTGTTCACCCTCGAGTACAGCCGCTTGGTCTACGAGCGGCTGGTGGCGCCCGAGAAGCGGTTGGTCGAGTTGTCCGCCAACCACCACCTGATCCTCAACGAGAAAGCCGAGCGCGTCATGCCGACAGTACTGGCCGCACTGGACGCCTACCTCAAGTAGCCCGTTCCCCTGTGGACAGTCCCGGGGGGGCACCGATCCCCGCATTGGGCCCAGCAGAGCCACCGGGCCGCGGCGGAGTCCGATCCGCGGTGGCGGCCCCAGTTCCGGCGGCTACTGCGACGATGACGCGGACCCGCCCTCACTGCCTCTCGGACAGCGCCAGGTTGGCGCGCACGGCCGCGCCGATGCGGTCCAGCGCCCCGGCGGTCGCCCAGCTGCCGTCGAGCCCGGCCAGGCGGGGGACGGGGACGGACTCGCCCTCCTCCAAGTCGAAGCCCAGCAGGGCGCGCCACAGGGGCACCAGTTCCTCGTTGTAAGTGTGCCCGTGGCCCGCGGGGGCGGTGCCGGCGACGGGCAGATCCGCCATGATCTGCAGGTAGGTCACTCCCCGCGTGAACTCGACGTTCTTGGACACGTCCCGCCCGGCGCGCTCGCGCAGCCAGTCGGGCTGGCGCCACAGCAGCCGGGGGTTCCACCACACGACGGGGTCCGAGGCGTGCTGGGCGTAGACGATCCGCGGGAAGGACCAGCGGCCCAGCTCCCGCCCGTACAGGTCCTGGCGCAGGTCCTCGGGGGCGTTGACGAAGCGCACGTTGCGGCCGTTATCGACGACGGGCGCCACCTCGGGGCTCCCCCGGTGGCGCGAGGCCGTGAGCACCCGGTGCATCGGGGTGAAGGCGGGCGTGCCCACCCACAGCGCCCCATCGACGCGGGCCAGGGCCTCGGCGGGGGAGTCGAACACGGACTGCGAGGCGAACGCGCCCAGGGACTCCCCGCACACGAAGAGGGCGGGGCGCTCGGCCCCGTCGATGGCGTCGATCGCCGCGCGGACGGCCCGGAACAGGGCGCGGGAGGCCTCCTGGGCGGGCTCCAGCCCCGTCAGCCAGTTGAGGGCGGAGGGCACGTAGGAGTACTGCAGGGACGCGGTCGCGCAATCGCCGCCGGTCAGGTACTCGAAGGGCTGGACCTGCCACTCGTCCACCCATCCCGAGCCCGTGGACGCGGCCACCAGGACCGCTGCCCGCCGGAAGGCGCCGGTGCGCTCCAGTTCGGCCACGACCAGTGCGGCCGCCTCGTCGATGCCCGCCCCTGCGGAGGGCATTCCCGCGTACACGCGGATCGGCTCCTTCGCCGCGCGCCCGGTGACCGCTTCGACGTCGGCGCGGCTGGGGCCCCGTCCGAGGAAGACCCTCCCCTGGCCGCCCACCGATTCCCACGTGGAGGGCGAGGCGGGCGAGGCGGAGCGCTCGGGGACGCTCGGCTGGAAAATGCCCTTCGCAGTGCGCGTGTTCATCCGCTCGGCGTGCCGCCGGAAGAACCCGATGCCGCCGCGCAGGATCACGTTGGAAGTGAGGAAGTAGATGATCGCGCCCAGGATGGCGACGCCGGCCAGCGCCGCCGCCCAGCGCGGCATGTGGTCGGCCAGCGCGTTGATGAGCGCCCGACCGACCAGGTTGACGCCCGTGATCAATCCGACGAAGAGGTGGGCGATGACGACGGCGCCGACGGCCCCCAGCAGGTAGCCCCACGGCGTTTCGGCGCGCATCCCCACCAGCGCGGCCGCACGGCGGGCGCGGCGGTACGACTGGACGACGGCGTACAACCACCAGGCCAGGAACAGCACCGCGACGCCCGCCCGCGCCGCCCACTCGACGGATTCGTCGGCGCTGATCCTCAGGTCCGCCGCCTTGATGAGGCGGGCGCCCGTGCTCTGCACGATGAGCCCCAGGATGTAGCCGATGGAGACCAGGACGCCCGAGGCCACGGCGTGCCACCACCAGGACCTGGCCATGAGGGAGGGGGAGACCGACACCGCGTACATGGCGAGCGCGCCGATCAGCCCCAGAAACGACAATCCCATAGTGGTCGATTCTGCCAGCCTTCCGGCCGGAAAAGCAGATCGCGTGACCGTGCTCACTCCAGGGCGGGCGCCGACGGGCGCCCGGACCCGGGACCGCTTCCGCTGCCGTTGCCGCTACGGAACCTCGGGGGCGGGGGCGCTTCCGCTATGGACCCGGGCAGCGGGGGCGCGGGTGGTCCACACGAGTGTCGAGTAGGGGATCGCGATCTCCTTGCCCGCCCGGTGACCCAGGTGCTCGTACAGGTACCAGCGCAGGTTGTCCTGCATCGCGCGCCTGCGGGCCGCGTCCGCGCGCAGGTAGGACGAGCGGGTGGTCCCCAGTTCGAGGATCTGCTCGGGCTCCATACGGTCCTCCCACCAGAACCGCTCGAGGACGGGCGGGGCGAAACCGGCCGGACGGGGAGGGCGGTCGGTGCGGTGGACGTCCCCGGAGCGCATGATGCGGCAGAGGCGGTGGACCCACTGGGCAGTGACGTCCATTTGGTTGAAGACGATGACCAGGGGCGCCCCCGGCTTGAGGATGCGCACCGCCTCGGCCCCCGCAGCCGCGGGATCCACCCAGTGCCACGACTGGGCGTAGACGACCAGGTCGCAGCTGGCGGTCCCCAGGCCCGTGTCCTCGGCGGTGGCGGCGACCTGCGTGATGAGCGGGTGGGGGCGCGCCTGGGCGCGCATCGCGGCGGAGGGCTCCACGGCCCGCACGTCCAGGCCCTCCTCGGCCAGCAGGGCGCTCATCTTGCCCGTGCCCGCCCCTATGTCGGCGGCGAGGCCGCGGGCGGGGCGGTCAGCGGGCGCGGCGGGCGCGGGCGCCCCCGCGTTCCCCCGGGCAGCGGGGCACACCGCGCCTCCCCCGGCAGTGGGGCCCGCATCCCCTCCCCGGCTCCCGGAACCGCCCCCGCTCCCCCGCACGTCCAGGCCGGCCGCCCGCACGATGGCGGCGACGGCGGCAGCCGGGTAGGCGGGCCGCACGCGCGCGTAGCTGGGGCGCGCCGCCTCGAAGGGGTTCCCGCCCGCGCCGCCCCTGTTCTCCGGGGCGCTCACAGCAGCGCCGACCCGAGGCGGCACACGTTGTCCACGTAGTGCGCGTACCACGGCTTCCCGATCCACTCGGCCAGGGTGAGTTCCCGGGACCGCTCGCGGTAGCGCTGGTCGTTGGCGGCGATCATCTCCGCCAGCCCGGGGTCCTCGGCCAGCAGCATCACCTCGTAGTTGAGGCCGAAGGACCGGAAGTCCATGTTCGACGACCCGATGGTGACGGTCCGGCGGTCGATCATGACGTACTTGGAATGCAGGACGGTGGGCGCCTGGTACAGGTGGATGCGCACGCCGGATTTGAGCAGGGGCTCGTAGTAGGAGCGCTGGGCGTGGCCGACCAGGAACTGGTCGGACTCCTCGGACACGAACAACTCGACGTCGACGCCCTTGAGGGCGGCGTTCGTCAGCGCCGACAGGAGGGCCTCGTCGGGGATGAAGTAAGGGCTGACGACCGACACGGAGCGGGTCGCGCAGTGGATGAGGTCGACGAACATCCGCAGGCCGGGCTCGGAGCGGTACGCGGGCCCCGAGGGGACGATCTGCATCGGCGAGGCGTGGGCCCCGCCCGTGTGCTCGGCGTCCTCGCCGCCGCCCAGGTCGTCGCCGCCCGGATCTTCGGGGTCCAGGTCGGCGGGGCCCAGAACCTCGCCGCACGCGTAGAACCAGTCGGTGGCGAAGACCGTCTCCACCTGGCGGGCGATACTGCCGTGGACGCTGACGGTCGTGTCGTGGAACTCGATGCCGGCCTCGGCGTAGGCGGGGGTGTCGTAGTCGGCGGCGACCAGGTTGTGCGAGCCGACGAAGGCGGTGCGGGAGTCGACGACCAGCAGTTTGCGGTGATTGCGCAGGTCGGGCCGCCGCACGGGGCCCTTGAAGGGGTTGAAGGGCAGCATGACGTGCCATTGGAGGCCGGAAGCGTCCAGGCGGTCGCGGAACTCCCGCCACCCGGGGATGGAGCGCAGTCCGTGGTGGTCCACCAGCAGGCGCACGACGACGCCCCGGGCCGCGGCGCGCTGGAGGGCCTCGTAGAGGACCGCGGTGTCGTCGTCCCAGCTGGTCTGGTAGTACAGGACGTGGACGTGGTGGGCGGCGCGGTCCACGGCGTCGGCCATGGCGGCGAAGGCCTCGGCGGGAGCGTTGTAGAGTCCGCCCACGCTCCCGGTGGTCTCGCCGAACCGCGTGGTCTCGCGGTTCATCCGCATGATGGCGGCGGTCGCCTCGTGGGCGTGCGGCGTCCAACCGGGCGCGGCGGCCAGTAGCTCCTTGACGATTCCGGACGCCTTGGGGTCGTCGTCGAGGGCCCTGCCCATTGCCCACCAGGACCCGAAGACGAGGTAGAGGGGGACGCCCAGGAAGGGCACCGGGAAGATGATCAGCAGCCAGGCGGTCGAAGTGGAGGCGCGCCTGTGCCTGGGGACCACGCCGAGGGCGACCAGGCGGATGACGGTATCGACTCCGACGATCGTGGCGATCAGCCACGTCGGCAGCTCGGGCGGCGGCAACGGGACCATGCGCCCAGACTACCGGCGGCCCCCTCAAGTTCGTACGACCAGGTCGGCGAGGCGCGCCCCGTCCCGCGCCCCGTCCTGCGCCGCCCACCTGTGCCAGTGGGGCGCGTACACGTCGCCGTCGCGTGCGAGCGCCCTGGCCCGGCGCTGGCCGGCGCCCCCGCCCGCTTCCACCCACACCGCCAGGTCGGCGCTGGCGCGCGAGGCGGGCGTCAGCGCGCCGCAGCCCTCGATGACGGTGGGGATCCCCGCGGGCAGGAGCACCGGGGCGAGGGGGCGCCCCGCTTCCCAGTCCCACGGCGTGTAGTGGGTGTCCCGCCCGGCGGCGAGGTCGCGGGCGATGCGGGCGGTTTCGCGGGAGCCCTCCTCGAGGCCGTCCCACCCGGGGTAGTAGGAGTCGAGGCCGAGGACCCTCCACGGGCCGCCCGGGGGCGCCAGGGCGGCGGCGAGCGTGCTCTTGCCGGCGCCGGAGAGTCCGTCGATCAGCACGAGGGGGGCGCCGGGGCGCCGCGCGTGGCGGGTGCGCGCCAGGGCGTCGAGCGCCCTGGCGACGGCGGGGACGGTGGCCAGGGGCGCCGTCACCGGCCCACCAGCGACAGGTTGGAGGTGAGGACCGCGACGGCGATGGCGGCGGCGGGGATCAGGACGGCGACCGCCATGAGGGCGGCGTCCGCGGCGCCCATCCGGGACGGGCGCGCCCACGTGCGCGGGCCAGGGGCGCCGAATCCGCGGGCCTCCATGGTGAGGGAGAGTTTCGCGCTGCGCCGCAGGGCGAAGACCAGCAGGGAGAAACTCCCCCTGAGGAAGGAGCGGACGCGGGAGCCGTCGCCGATGCCCCGTATGCGCCTGGCCCGTTCGAGCGCTTTCCAGTCGGCCGCCATGAGGCCGGTCATGCGGGCGCCCGCCAGCGCGGCCAGGATGGGCCGGGCGGGCAGGTGGAGGATCTGCGCAAGCCCGTCGCCCATGTCCGTGGGGTCGATGTTCGACAGCAGCACGATGGCGGGCAGGGCGACCGCGCACACGCGCAGCGCGATGCCGATGGCCAGCCAGATGGACCTGTCGGTGATGGCCGCGGGCCCCATGCTCCAGTAGGTGGCGCCCCCGGGGGAGGCGTAGAGCAGCATCGACAGGGCCGACAGGGGCGCGGCGACCGCCAGTGGCGAGCAGCGCAGCGCGAGGCTGCGCGCCCTCATCCGCGCGGCGGGCAGGACGAGCAGTTCGAGGCCGAGCGCCACCGAGGCGCTGACGGGGTCGACGCTGATGAGCAGGGGCGTCGTCATGACGATGAGCGCGAGGATCCGGGTGACGGGGTTGAAGCGGTCGAGTCCGCGGCGCCGCCTCCCGTTCTCCCGGCCCGGGGTCCTGGGCGCCTGCGCCCGGGGGTGGTCGGCGCGGACCGCGCCCTCCGCTGCGGTGGCGACCGCCTGGGCGCCGCTGCTGGCGGCTCCCCCGGCGCCGTCCGCGTGCCCGGCTTCGTCGGCGTCCTCGGCTCCGTCCGCTCCCCCAGCGCCGCCCGCGCGTGCGCCCGCAGGGCCGCGCTCCCCCTCGTCGGCGCCGCCGCCCCTGGCGGGGCCCGCCTCCTGGGCGCTGCCCTCCGGGTTCTGGGCGGGTGGGCGGCCGAGGTCGGACAGGTCGATGACGGCGTCGCCCATGGCCGCGACGAAGGCCGGATCGTGGGTGATGGACACCAGGGTCGTCCCCCGCTCGCGCGCCCCGCGCAGTAGGCGCACGAGGCCCAGCCACGTCCCGCGGTCCTGCCCGAACGTGGGCTCGTCCAGGATCAGCAGGTCCGGGGCGCTGATGAGCGCGGTGGCCACTGAGAGGCGGCGCTTCTCGCCACCGGACAGGGTCATGGGGTTCGCCCCGGCCAGGGACGACAGGCCGAGGGCGTCGAGGTGCTCGTCCACCAGGGCGTCCAGTCCGGGGCCCGAGGCGCCGGCGGCCCGTGGCCCCACCTCCAGTTCCCCGCGCACGGTCCGGGCGACGAACTGGTACTCGGGCTCTTGGAAGACCATGGAGATGCGGCCCAGCATGTCGCGGCTCGACCACTTGTGCGGGTCGTCGCCCTTGCGGTCCGGCGCCCCGTGGGACGGGCTGACGCCGATGGTCCCGCCCAGGGCGGGCAGCAGCCCCGCCAGGGTGAGGGCGAGGGTCGACTTGCCGACGCCGTTGGGGCCGACGACGCATGTGGAGGCGCCGCGCGCGATGTCCAGGTCGATGCCCTCGCGGACCGGCGCTCCCGCCTCGTAACCGATGGCGAGGCCGCGGGCGCTGAGGACGGGGGCGGCGGGCCCGCGGTCCGAGGCGGGAAGGACGGGCGCGGCGGATCCGCCGTCCGCGGCGGGCAGCGGGGGCAGCGCGCCCGCCTCGGCGGCCACGTCGTCGCCGGGCAGCCAGATCCCCCTTTCCCGCAGAGTACGGGCCTGGGAGGCCAGCACCTCGTCGATGGGGCCGTCGGCGGCGATCGCGCCGTCCAGGACCACCACGACGCGGTCGACCAGGTCCGCCCAGATGTCGACGCGGTGCTCGATGACCACCAGGGTGGCCCCCGACTCGTCGAGGACCCTCTCGACCGCGCCGCGCACTCCGGCGACGCCCACCGGGTCCAGGTTGGCGGTGGGCTCGTCGAGCAGCAGGAGGCGGGGCCCCATGGCGAGGACCGAGGCGAGGGCGAGCCGCTGCTTCTGGCCGCCCGACAGGGCGGTGGTGGGGTGGTCGGGGGCGGCGTCGAGGCCGACCGCGCCGGTGGCGGCGCTGACGCGCGACCATATCTCCTCGCGGGGGACGCCCAGGTTCTCCATGCCGAAGGCCACGTCGTCGCCGACGCGGGCCAGGACCACCTGGGCCTCGGGGTCCTGCATCACGAGCCCGATGCGGCCCCGCAGGTCCGCGGGGGCGGCCCCGTCGACGGCGAGGCCCCCCTTCGCCTCGCCCTCGTCCTCGCCGCCCAGGAGCCCGGCCAGCCCGGCCATGAGGGTGGACTTGCCGGACCCGGACGGCCCGAGGACGAGGACGCGCTCGCCGGGCTCGATCCGCAGATCGACGCCGTCGAGGGCCCAGGCGAGGCGGCCGGCGTGGCGCCAGCCCCAACCGCGCGCCTCGACGGCGGCCCCGCCCCCGGCCCGGGGGGCGCGGACGGGCGCATCGCCGTTCGCGCGGGTGTCAGACACGCTGGCGGGCCTGCCTGCCGGCGGCGAAGCGGTCGAGGGCGCCGGTGGCGGCCAGTGCCCGGGTGAGCGCCCACGCGAGGACGCCTCCCAGAAGGGCCCCGGAGACGACGCCCGTGCCCAGGTAGACCAGGTTGACGGAGAGGGCCTTCTCGTAGTTGCCCGTCACGAACTCGTAGGTCCAGGCACCGCAGAAGGCGCCGGCCCCCGCCAGGGCGGCGGTGGCGATGGTGTAGCGCCGGTAGACGAAGAGCAGGAAGAAGAGCTCCGCGCCCAGGCCCTGGACGAGGCCGGAGTACAGGGTGGTGATGCCCCACTGGGATCCGAGGGCGGCGGACACCGAGGCGGCGAGGAGCTCGACGAAGAGGGCGGCGCCGGGCTTGCGGATGATGAAGCCGCCCAGGGGCCCGCCCAGCATCCAGATGCCGGTGGCGAGGCCGCCGAGCCCGGGGGCCAGGTTCCCGAAGAGCTCGTATCCGGCGCCGCCGACCTGGTTCCACACCAGGAAGATGAGGCCGCACGCGACGGCGAGTACGGCGGCGGTGACGAAATCGATGACCCGCCATCCCAGTTTCGGGGCGGCGGGGGTGTGTGGTGCGGCCATGCTCAGGTGTCTCCTCTCGTCAAGCACAGCGGCCACGAGGGAAGAAGCCTTCCTACGCCGGTATGGTCCGGTTCAGGTTCAACGGTCGGGGTCCATCCCCTTCTCAGCTCGTCGTGAGCTCCCGTGGCAC
>ERZ772993.62-NODE-62-length-59697-cov-13.838738_pt1 | contig 59697 bp, 37 predicted proteins | sample MGYA00580670_ERZ772993 | MGnify/ENA primary metagenome ERZ772993 (study PRJEB29015, sample SAMEA2737936) | human oral metagenome | biome: human oral; feature: human-associated habitat; material: dental | place: China | collected 2136 ... | reverse complement strand
TGGGGCCCACGGCGTCGCGGTCGGTGATGACCTGGTAGTCGGCCACGAGGATCCAGGTGTCCACCCCCGCGTCCTGGATCGTGGCCCAGGAGTGCATGGTGCCGAAGTAGTGGCCCAGGTGCATGTTGCCGGTGGGGCGCACGCCGGTGAGCATCCGGTAGCGGCCCGGGTTGACGGCGATGTCCGCCTCGATCTCGGCGGATCGGGCCTTCGAGCGGGCCAGGGAGGCGTCGTCGGCGGAGTTGGCCAGGGCCTCCTCGGCCATGGAGGGGGGCTGTGTCATGGGCACATCCTAGGTGCAGATCAAGGCGCCCCACGCCGCCCCGCCCCGCGTTCGCCCCATTCGTCCCCGAGCTCGCCCTGAGATGGGCGGGGAGGCGACGCCGAGCCGCCGCCCTGCCTCTCAGTCGTCGCTGGGCTGAGCGGCCAGGGCCAACTCCAGCTCGTGGTGCGCCTGGGTGATGCGCTCGGCGGTGAAGGCGTCGTCGCAGATCAGGGCGAGTCCGTCCAGGATCTCGGTGCCGTAGTGGTGCCCGTGGCCGTGGGGGACATTCGTGGCCCGTGGCAGGTCGGTGCTGACCTGGAAGAAGGTGATGTAGGGCATCCAGTGCATGGCGGGGGAGCGGTCGGCGCCCGCCGTCTCCCGCAGCCAATCGGGCTGAGGGGCGCGAATGAGCCGGGGGGACCACCACACCACCGGATCGCTGGGGTGCTGGATGTAGAGGATGCGGCTGTCGCCCCAGGTGTCGTCCCCGACGAAGGACTGCAGTTGACTGCTGTCCTGGGCGAAGCGGACTGTCATCCCCGCCGAGTAGGTGGGGTCCGCCTCCCTGGTGCCCGGGTCGCGACGGGCGACCAGATCGTGCCACAGTCGAGAGGAGTTGGGCGGCCCCACCCAGAGGACGCCGTCGACGCTGTCCACGACGTCGCCCAGGTCGGAGAAGGCCGCCTCGCCCGCGATCACGCCGAGCGATTCCCCGTACAGCAGGAGTCGGGGGCGGTCGTCCTCGGGGAGGGTCTTCCACCAGGCGACGACGGCTCTCACCAGCGCCCTGCCCGAGGCCCGCGCCTTGTCGGTGTCGGCGATGAACTGCACGCCCGAGGGCAGGTAGGAGTACTGGGCGGCGGCGATGGCGGTGTCGCCGTCGTAGAGGAGCTCCAGGGACAGGGCCGCGATCGGGTTCACCCAGCCGGTTCCGGTGGTGGGGGCGATCATGACGGCGGAGCGCGAGGCCGCGCCGGTGCGCTTGAGCTCCTCCACCACCAGGGCGGCCCGCGCCTCGTCGGCGTCCGCGCTCTTCAGGCCCGCGTAGACGCGGATCGGCTCGACGGCCGGACGGGAGGTGATCTCCTGCAGCCCCTGGGCGCTCAGGCCGCGTCCCACGAAGCGCTTGCCGTATGCCCCCAGGGTCTCCCACGGCACCGATGAATCCGACGAGCCCGACCGCTCGGCGGCCATCGGCCGGGCTGTGTTGGGAGGGTCGGCGTCGTTGCGCATGGAGAAGGCCGATTCCGCGCCGCTGATGATGAGGCCCGGAATCGCATGGTTGACCAGGGCGAAGATCAGGACGATCACGATGATCCAGGCCGACATGGAGCGCACCGGCATCGGCAGGCGCTGCGGCAGGTGGCGGCGCAGCCAGTCCTCCAGGCGCAGGAAGCCGCGGCCGACCATGACCAGCAGCATCCACAGACCGAATCCCACTGGGAAGACCATCAAGTACTGGGCGGGGGTGTAGGCCCGCGAATCGGTCAGTGCGGCCACCTCCTGCTGCCAATGCACCGCGCCCAGCAGGATCCCGTTGAGCAGGAGGACCACGACCAGGCTGAGGACTATCTCCACGCGCCGCTTCCAGCGGGGCCACCACGCCGGCAGGCTCCATCCGCTGGAGGCCCACAGGGCTCGAACCGCTGTGCGGATCCAGGTGCGCCAGTTCCAGGACAGCCAGACCCCCAGCAGGTAGCCGGTTCCCGCGCACAGCCCGCAGGCGACCCCCTGGACGAGCAGATCGCGGGGGAGCAGCGAAGGGGTCAGGGCGAGTACGAAGAAGACCGCGCCCAGCAGGAGTCCCGCCGGATCCGGGCCAAGCCGATCCCAGATGCGCTCGAGGAGAAGCGGCTTGATCGGCGATGATGTCGAGCGCGTCACGGCTTGAGATCCTCAGAGGATAGACGGCTGAGGCAGTGCTGAGGCTGAGGGACTGGCGTCGTAGACTCAGGTGTCACTCCGGGAGGTCCCCGATTCGGCTCAGGGTAATCCCCATGAAAAACTCGCGCCATGACCAAGCACGTACGACAAGGCAATGGCGACTCCCTCCCACAGACCCCCGGAGAGCCCGGCTCCCCGGGACGGCGGGAGGAGGGACGCCCGCCCGGCGGCGGGGGCTCCGGTCTGGTCGCGCACAGTCCGGTTGAGGACCCGGTCGTCACGGCACGCGCTTTGTCCAAGATCTTCGGTCGCGGGGAGAACGCCGTGACTGCGCTGGACGCGGTGGACGTCTCCATCGCGCGCGCCCGCTTCACCGCGATCATGGGCCCATCGGGATCGGGCAAGTCCACCCTCATGCACTGCCTGGCCGGCCTGGAGTCCGCCACGTCCGGGACGATCACCCTGGACGGGCAGGAGATCACCTCGATGAGCCAGCGCCGCCTGACCAAACTGCGGCGCGAGCGCATCGGCTTCATCTTCCAGTCCTTCAACCTGGTGCCCTCCCTGACGGCCGGGGAGAACATCACCCTGCCCCTGGATATCGCCCGCCGGAAGGTCGACTCCAGCCGCTTCGACCAGGTCGTCAACGCGGTGGGGCTCTCCGACCGCCTCTCCCACCGGCCCGCCGAGCTCTCCGGCGGACAGGTTCAGCGCACGGCCTGCGCCCGCTCCCTCGTGGGGCGCCCCGCCGTCGTCTTCGCCGATGAGCCCACCGGGAACCTCGACTCCCGCGCCACCCAGCAGGTCCTGAAGGTACTGCGCTCCAGCGTCGACGACTTCGCCCAGAGCATCGTCATGGTCACCCACGAGGCCGAGGCGGCGGCGTGGGCCGACACCGTGCTCTTCCTGCGCGACGGCAGGGTCGTGGCGCAGATGGACGAGCCGGACCAGGACCGGGTGCTGGAGGCCCTGCACGACCTGGGCCGTTCAGAGGGCGGGGCCATCCCCGGGCCCGCCGGTGAGCGGGAGCCGGCGCTATGATCCGGGTCGCTCTGCGCTCAGTGCGCACTCATGCCGGGCAGTTCCTGATGACTGCCCTCGCCGTGGTCCTCGGCGTGACCTTTCTATCGGGCACCCTCGCTCTGCGCGGCGTCCTGTCCGACACCTTCAAAGCGCTGACGTCCTCCACCCTGACGGCCGACCTCTACGTGACGGGGCAGCCGTTCGAGGACACGAAGTCCAGTGGAAACAGCGGCGCCCTGTCGGAGAAGGTCGATGGCGCGCCCGCTGAGCAGATCGCGCAGATCGACGGCGTCAGCGCCGCTCATGCGGCCTCCTCACTGTCCGGGACGCTCGTCGGAGCGGACGGCGCGCCCGTGACCTCGATCGGCGCTCCGACCGTCATCGCCCCCATCTTCCCCGATGACCCGGGGCATCGCATGGTCGCGGGTCGGGAGCCCTCCGGGGCCGAGGAGATCAGCTTGGAGTCGGACGCCTTGAAGCGCTCTGGCCTGGCCATCGGAGACCGCACGCACCTGGTCATCAACGGCACCCCCTCGGAGGTGACGGTGGTCGGGGAATTCACCTTCGACACCTCCTTGGCCGGGGCCACGCTCGTGGGCGGCGACCCCTCCTGGGTGATGGGGATGGCCGCTCCGGACGGGAAGGTCTCCCAGATCGAGATCACCCTGGAGGACGGCGCCGATACCGCCACCGTCCGCCAGCAGATCACCGACCTGCTCCCCGACTCGGCGCGCCTGCAGACGCGCGCCGAGCGCATCGACGAGCAGAACGCCTACGTCGAGTCCATACTCGGCTATATCCAGACCTTCCTGCTCGTCTTCGTGGTCCTGGCGATGTTCGTCGGCTCGTTCATCATCATGAACACCTTCGCCATGAGTGTGCGTCAGCGCCAGAAGGAGTTCGCCCTGCTGCGAGCGGTCGGGGCCTCACCCGGCTCCGTGTTCGGGACGGTGCTGTTCCAGGCGATCATCATCGGCATTGTCGGATCGCTCATCGGGGTCGCGGGCGGGGTCGGACTGACCCGCCTCCTCGTCGTCGTTCTGGAGGCCTACGGCATGCCTCTGCCCGGTGGGGGAGTGCCCATGACGAGCAGCGTCATCACCACATCCATTGTCATCGGTCTGCTGGTGACCGTCGTCGGCGCCCTCCTGCCCGCGCGCGACGCCGCCCTCACCCCGCCGGTGGAGGCCATGCGAGGCACCGCGGGAGCGCGTGACAAGTCCTTGTGGACGCGCGGCATCACCGGCGCCCTCCTGATGGCCGCGGGCCTGGCGGGCGTGATCGCCGCTTGGACCAATGAGGACCTGTCCCACCGAAAGGTCGCGCTGGGTGTGGGAGCAGGTGCTTTCGCCCTCGGACTGCTCGTCTGCTCCCCGGTTCTGGCCCGTCAGACCATCGCCGTTCTCGCCATGCCGCTGCGCCTTCTGCGCCCCGTCGGGCGTCTGGCGGCCCGCAACCTTGCTGCGGCGCCTCGCCGGACGGCCGCGACCTCGGCCGCGCTGGTGATCGGCATGGCGCTCGTGACCGCCGGGACGATCATCGCCTCCTCCATGCAGGCCTCGATCGGCCAGATCGTCAACGACTCCATGCGGGCCGACCTCCTGGTGCGGGCGCCCGTGACATCGGGTCAGCTCACTCCTCTGCCCGCCGAGATGACCGAGCAGATCAATGCGCTCGACGGCGTGAAGGAGACCAGCGGTTACGCCGTCTCCTCGGTCACCACAACTATGCCGGATGAGAGTCAGGACATGGGCTACATGGTCGCCATCGACCCGAAGCGCTACACCGACTTCTACGACCCGGACGTGACCGCCGGTTCGATGGACTCCCTCGACGACACGCATGTGGCCGCCTTCGCGGAGTCCGGACTCGAGCTGGGCGATGAGGTCGCGGTCACGGGGCCGACGGGCTCGGTGAGTGCCACCGTCTCCGCGATCGCCGATTCCAAAGGGCTCACCGGTACGCTCTACGCCACGCCCGACGTCGCTGCCGCCGTGGGCTCGTGGACCATCCCGATCGCGTCCGACCCGGATGAGGTCCTGGACTCTCCGCAGGGGCTGTTCGTCACCCTGGACGACGGGGCCGACACGAGCGCCGTGCAATCAGAGATCCAGGACATCGTCAAGCCGGCGTACGTCTTCGAGGCCCTCAATGCCAGCCAGCTCTCCGACCAGACCGGCCAGATGGCCAACCGGATGCTCTCCGTGCTCTACGCACTGCTGGGCCTGTCCCTGGTCATCGCCGTCCTCGGCATCGTCAACACCCTCGTCCTGTCGGTCAGTGAGAGAACCCGGGAGATCGGGCTCATGCGCGCCGTCGGTCTGGGGCGGGCCCAGGTGGCCGGCGAGATCATGTGCGAGTCCGTCCTCACCGCCGTCTACGGCACCGTCCTGGGCGGCGCCATGGGCGTGCTGCTGGCGGGTGCGCTGCGCTCGGTCCTGGCCGACCAGGGCCTGACAGAGCTGTCCATCCCATGGATCCAGTTGGCGATCATGCTCGCGGTCGCGATCCTCGTCGGAGTCCTCGCGGCATTGTGGCCGGCAGTGCGGGCCGTGCGAATGCCGGTCCTCAAGGCCATCGCCACCGAGTGATCGAGTGATACCGAGTGATCGCCGTTTGGAAAAGATGAGCCCATGAGTGAGCGCGAGCTGATCGCCCTAGGCACCGGCAGCCTCGTGCCCACCAGGGAACGCAACCAGAGCGGCTGTTTTCTGCGCTGGGGCCCCACCGGTATTCTCTTCGATCCCGGTGAGGGCACCCAGCGGCAGATGACTCTCGCCGGCATCTCGGCGCATCGCATTCAGATCATCTGCCTGACCCATCTCCATGGCGATCACTGCCTGGGGCTGCCCGGGGTCCTTCAGAGGATCAGCCTGGATCAGGTGCCCCATCCGGTGACCCTCGTCTATCCGGCCAGCGGCCAGGAGTATGTCGATCGTCTGCGCGCCGCCAGCATCTACCACGATCGGACCGACTTGCGTCTGCTGCCGGTCGAGGTCGGGGCTGAGCCTGCCGAGATACTGCGGTTGTCCGGTCTCGTCCTGCATGCCGCTGCCTTGGACCATCGGGTGGATGCCATCGGCTATCGGGTCCAGGACGCGCCCGGTCGAGTATTCGATACCGGGGCCCTGGCTGCGCGCGGCATTGCCGGGCCCCTGGTGGGGCGGCTGCACCGGGAGGGCCGGGTGAGCGTCGACGGGGTCATCACCCGCCTGGAGGAGGTCACCCGCGAACGCACTCCCGCCTCCTTCGCCCTGGTCCAGGACACCCGGCCCTGCCGGGGCGCCGAGCTGCTGGCCGACGGCGTCGATCTTCTGATGATGGAGGCGACCTACCTGTCCGATCTGGCGGGCAAGGCCCGCGAGTACGGGCACTCCACGGCTCTGGACGCCGGGCGGGTCGCTGCGGCGGCGGGCGTGCGCAGGCTAGCTCTCACGCATTTCTCCTCGCGCTACGGCTCGACCGAGCCGCACGTGGCCGAGGCGGGCAGCATGCACGACGACGTCGTCGCACTCGCCGACCTGGACCGTCTGCGGATCCGCTGAATTCCTGCAAGCGCCGTTCCGGACCGATCTCGGCGCGGATTGCGACCGATCTCGAGCCGGAACTCGACCGATCTCGGTGACTGCCGCCACCGCGGCATCCCGACCGGCGGGTCAGCTCGCCCGGGGCTCGAGTACCTCGCCGGACATGTAGATCCGCATGCTCAACGCGTCCAGGGTCGTGGTGTCCCCGGGTCGGTCGTGCCGGCACTCGGCCGAGCGCTGGGGTCGGTCCTTCGTGGGCCTGATCACGCGGGTGCGGGCCGCTCCACGACTGACCCGGCGGGCCAGGGCGAAGGCCGAGGTGTGGGGGCGCGGAACCGCCCAGGTGGAGTCCCAAGACAGATGCCAATCCGTGCCGTGGCCGTCAGGCAGGGTGACATCGACCTGGTCGAGCCAGCCATTGATGATCACCAGCAGGTCGTTGTCCTGAAGAGGTCCGCCGTTGCGCAGCATCTGGATCACGCGGGTCCACGGATCGTGCCAGGCGTCGGTGTCCATGGGGACGCCGTCGGCCCGGTACCAGGAGAGGTCGGGCAGCGTGTCCCCCTCCGGCGCGGAGCCGGTGGCGAAGCTCTCCGGCCGCAGGACGGGATGGGATTCGCGCAGTTCGACGAGGAAGCTGGCGGTGGCCAGCAGGTCGCGCTGCCATGGCGCCAGATCCCAGTCGTACCAGGAGATCGAGGAGTCCTGGCAGTAGGAGTTGTTGTTGCCCTCCTGGGTGCGGCCCATCTCGTCGCCGCCCAGCAGCATCGGCATGCCGGCGCTGATGAACAGGGTGCCCAGCACATTGCGGGAGGAGCGGCGCCGCAGCATCTCGATCGGGCCCCCGCCCATGCCCTCGGCCAGCGGCCCCTCGAAGCCGTGGTTCCAGGAGCGGTTGTCATCGGTGCCGTCCCGGTTGTCCTCGCCGTTGGCGAGGTTGTGCTTGTAGTCGTAGGAGACCAGATCGCGCAGGGTGAAGCCGTCATGGGCGGTGACGAAGTTGACGCTGCCCAGCGGTCCGCGCCCGCCGGGACACTCCCCGTAGCTGAACGTGTCGGCACTGCCCGACAGGCGCGTTGCCAGGTCGCGCAGATCGGAGCCCGGGCGTCCCTTGGACATCTCCGAGGCGTCGTGCAGCCAGAAGGAGCGCACCGTACCGCGGTAGCGGTCGTTCCAGTCGTGGAAGGGCAGAGGGAAGTCACCGGTGCGCCAACCGCCCGGCCCGATGTCCCAGGGCTCGGCGATGAGCTTGACGCCGCTCAGGACCGGGTCGGTGGCCATCCCGACCAGCAGGGGGTGACGGGCGTGGAACTCTGAGGCGTTTCGTCCCAGGGTCACGGCCAGGTCGAAGCGGAAGCCGTCGATGCCGACCTCTCCGGCCCAGTAGCGCAGCGAGTCCAGCGCCAGCTGGACCGCCCGAGTGGAGCGGAAGTCCACCGTATTGCCGGTGCCCGTGACATCGAAGTACTGGGCAGGACGATGCGGGGAGTGGAGGTAGTACTCCAGATTGCCCAGGCCGCGCAGGGACAGGCTCGGGCCATCGACGCCCGACTCGCAGGTGTGGTTGTAGACCACGTCCATGATCACTTCGAGGCCGGCCTTGTGCAGCAGTGAGACCATGCCGCGCAACTCGTCCAGAACCGCTTGGGGCCCGGCGGCCTGTGATGCGGCGGTGGCGTAGGAGGGCTCGGGCGCGAAGTAGGACAGCGTCGAATAGCCCCAGTAGTTGGTGCGCCCGCGCTTCAGGAGGAAGGCCTCGGAGAAGGCGGCGTGGATGGGCAGCAGCTCGACCGCGGTCACCCCCAGCGAGAGCAGGTGCTCGATCGCGGCGGGATGGGCCATGCCCGCGTAAGTGCCTCGCAGCTCGGGGGGCACGTCGGGCATGTCGTGGGTGAAGCCCTTGACGTGGGTCTCGTAGACGACGGTACGGCCCTCGGGCACTTTGGGCCCGGGCACGATGGGGAACTGCTCGCCGGTGACCACGCCGAGGGCGACACTCCCGGCGGAGTCGAGTTCCGAGGGGATGAAGGGCACGCAGGCGGGGGAGAGGTCCTCGTCGACGGCGTGCGCGTACAGCTCGGGCCCCAGGACCGGCTTGCCGTCCAGTGCTCGCGCGTAGGGGTCGAGCAGGAGTTTGCGGGGGTTGAACAGCAGCCCCTCGGAGGGATTCCACGGCCCGTGGGCCCGGTAGCCGTATCGCTGGCCGGCCTGCACATCGGGCACATGCGCGTCCCACACGCCGAGTCGCGGGCCGTGCAGGCCGACCCGGCGCTCTGAGACGACGGCGCCGTCCTCGTCAGTGTCGATCAGGCACAGATCGACCGCGCTCGCGTGCGGTGCGACGACGGCGAAGTCTGCCCCGTCCTCGGTCAGGGTAGCGCCCAGACGGGTGCGGTCCGATGCATTGGAGAGCGCTCGGGCGGCCGGCTGGGGCTCTGACGAGGGGGACATGGCTCCATTGTCGAGGTACAGCCGCGCAGCGGCCACTCGAGGCAGACGTGGTACATGCCTCGTACATGCCGCTGCCCGCCTCGGGTTTCGGTTTGTGATCCGTGACATTTCGGGAGGTTAGGGTGAGCCCGCCTCGCCCGCTCTGGGCCGAGGAGTGCGGCAAGGCGGGGCGGGTCGAGTCGCGTGATCCAGTGCTCACTGGTGCGGATATCCAAATCGGATATCCAATATGGCAATCTTGGACGCATGAAAATCGTGGTCTGCATCAAGCACGTTCCCGACGTGCAGTCGGAGCGACGCATTGAGGATGCCCGCCTCGTCCGGGGCGAGGACGATGTCCTCAACGAGCTCGACGAGAACGCCGTCGAGGCCGCCGTCAGCCTCGTCGAAGAGCTCGACGGAGAGGTCGTGGCCCTGACGATGGGGCCGGAGGACGCCGAGGACGCCATCCGTCGCGCCCTGCAGATGGGGGCCGACTCCGGGGTCGTCGTCAGTGATGACGAGCTGGTCGGGGCGGACGTGGTGGCCACCGCCCGCGTGCTGGCCGCCGCCATCGAGCGCATCGGCGACGTGGATCTGGTGGTCACCGGCATGGCCTCCCTGGACGCCCTGACCTCCATGCTGCCGGGAGCCCTGGCCGCGGCTCTGGGCATGCCTGCCCTGACCCTGGCGAGCTCTCTGGAGGCGAGCGCCGAGGGCGTCACCATCACCCGTACGACCGGCACGCTGAGCGAGGTCCTGTCCGCCCCGCTGCCCGCACTCGTGTCCGTGACCGACCAGGCCAACGAGCCGCGCTACCCGAACTTCGCCGCCATGCGCGCCGCCAAGAAGAAGCCCGTGGACACCTGGGACCTGGAGGATCTGGGGCTGGAGCCGCGTCCCGCCGCTGTTCGCGTCATCGACGCCGAGCAGCGGCCCGCCCGCCAGGCCGGCACCATCCGCACCGACGCCGGGGAGGCCGGGCGCGAGCTCGCCGCCTGGCTCGTGGACTCCAAGCTCGTCTGAGCGCGCGTTATTAAGACGCATATAACGCATATAAGACGTATGGCCCCGCGCGTGCGGGGATGATCCCCCAAGGAGAAGATCATGTCTGAGGCCCTCGGGACTCTCGATGCCCCCGTCCTCGTACTCGCCGATCTCGACGGCACTCGTCCGACCGATCCCGCCCTCGAGCTGGTCGCCGCTGCCCGGACGCTGACCGGCGGCGGTGGCGATGTCGTGGCGCTGACCCTGGGCCCGGTCGAGGCGGAGGCGTCCGCCGCCCTGGCCGCTGCGGGCGCGAACCGTCTGCTGGTCGCCGACCTGGGCGGGGAGCGGGCTCAGGCCGCGGCTGGGGCCGACGCCGTCGTCGCTGCCGTGCACGAGGTCGCTCCCGGCGCGGTCCTGGTCAGCAGCGACTACCGCGGCAAGGAGACCGCCGGCCGCGCGGCCGTCCTCCTGGATTCCGCCTGCGTCAGCGACGTCGCCGATCTGCGCGTGGTGGATGGGGCGCTGCACGCTGATCGACTCGTGCTGTCCGGCTCCTGGTCCACCACCATGTCGGCGAATGCCCATACCGTGCACCCGCCGATCCTCGCCGTGCGCCCCGGGTCCGTCGAGGTGCCCGATGCGTCTGTCGACGATGCTGCGCCGCTGCCGGCCGTGGCGCTGGAGGTCGCGGTGAGCCGTGAGGCGGCCGCGGTCCGGCTCGTCTCGCGCGAGAGCACCGCGGCGGCGGCCGGACCCGATCTGGCCGGGGCGCGCACCGTCGTCGTCGGCGGGCGCGGTGTGGACGGCGACTTCGACCTCGTGCGCTCCCTGGCCGAGCCGCTGGGCGCGGCCGTCGGCGCCACCCGTGTGGCCTGCGACGAGGAGTGGATCGAGCGGTCCGCCCAGATCGGCCAGACCGGCGTCTCGATCGCCCCGCGTCTTTACATCGGCCTGGGCGTATCCGGGGCGATTCACCACACCAGTGGTATTCAGGGCGCCGGTACCATTGTGGCGGTGTGCGACGACTCCGAGGCCCCGATCTTCGAGATGGCCGACTTCGGGGTCGTGGGGGATGTGACCGAGGTCGTGCCGCAGCTGGTCGCCGAACTCGATCGGCTGCGCGGCTGAGCACCTGGCGGTTCAGCCGATCGCATCACCGATCGGCTGGTTCTCGGCCGGCTCAACTCCGTGTCCGAAGGAGAACAAGATGACTGCCAGATCCGCAGCCTCCCGCTCCGCCGCGTCCGATGCTCCTAATGCCGCCGACTCCGAGCCCGTCGAGCCCGTCGAGTCCGACGGCTCGGCGGGGGAGCTGCGCCCGCCCGCCGAGGAGCGCTGGGCCCACGAGCTCGCCGCCCTGGCCGCCGCCGATGCCGACTCCGGAGCCGAGATTCCCGCCGGCTGGCGGCTGTCACCCCGCTCGGTGCGCGCCTTCATCGTCGGTGACGAGGCACTGGGGGTCACCCGCAAGTTCTACGGCGATGACCCCCTGGTCGACCGCGCCGTCGTCACGCTGCTGGGGCGCCAGGGACTCATGCTCGTCGGGGAGCCGGGCACCGCGAAGTCGATGCTCTCCGAACTGCTGAGCGCGGCGATCTCGGGGATCTCGACCCTGACGATCCAAGGCTCCGCAGGCACGACTGAGGACCACATCCGCTACTCGTGGAACTACGCGCTCCTCATCGCCGAGGGCCCCTCGCGCCGCGCCCTGGTGCCCTCCCCGGTCTACCAGGCCATGGAGTCGGGTCGCCTAGTCCGCTTCGAGGAGATCACCCGCTGTCCGCCCGAGATCCAGGACACTCTGGTGTCGGTACTGTCCGAGAAGCAGCTCATGGTGCCCGAGCTGGGCGACGGCTTCCGCGTCTCGGCATCGCAGGGCTTCAACGTCATCGCCACCGCGAACCTGCGCGACCGCGGCGTCCACGAGATGTCCGCTGCGTTGAAGCGCCGCTTCAACTTCGAGACCGTGCGTCCTCTGACCGATCGGGCCTTCGAGGCCGAGCTCATCACCAGGGCGCTGGAGGCCGAACTCGGTCCGCAGCGCGCCCCCATGAGTCCGGAGGTGCTCGACGTGCTGGTCACCGCCTTCGCGGACCTGCGTACCGGCTCCACCGCCTCGGGGGTCCCGGTCAAGCGCCCCGATGCGGTCATGTCCACCGCCGAGGCCGTCAACGTCGGCGTGGCCGCCTCCATGAGCGCCCGCTACCTCGGCGACGGCCGCGTTCACGCCGCCGACATCGCCCGGCAACTCATCGGCGTCGTCCTCAAGGGGGAGGCGGAGGATGCCCGTCGCATGAACTTCTACGTCGACTCCGTGGTGCGCGAGCGTGCCCGCACCTCCGCGCACTGGAAGGACTTCTTCAGCGCTGCGCAGGGGTTGTGGGAGTGAACGTCCGCATGGCGGAAACCGGGGCTTCGGGGGCTTCAGGCGCTTCGGGGGCTTCAGACCCCGCGGCGACGGCCGTGCGATCCGGCTGCGCCCCCGTGGCGTTCGCCACCCCGCTCCCGCCCCGGCTGCGGCGCGCACTGGAGGCTCAGCGCACCTGGGCCGACCGCGGAGTCCACCTCGTCCCGATCCGCCACCACTCGCCGGCCTGCGCCCTGGCCCTGAGCGCGCTCCTGGAGCAGGTGCGGCCCGGAGCCGTCCTCATCGAGGGGCCGGCCGAATACACCGCGCTCCTGCCGGCTCTTCAGGATCCTGCGACCGTCCCCCCGATCGCGGTGCTCTCGTTGGCCGACCGCACCGCCTCCTACTACCCGCTCGCCGAGTTCTCCCCGGAGTGGGTCGCCCTGCGCTGGGCCGGCGAGCACGCCGCCGAGGCCGCCTTCATCGACAGCAATCCCCGGGCTCATGACGGCTCGCCCGACGATGCCGTCGGCGGGGCCGCCGCCCGCACCCTGCAGGCCGAGTACCACCTGGCCCGCTCCACCACCCTGGATTCCCTGGCCAGGCGCCTGGGCTGCCGTGACCACGACGAGGTCTGGGAACAGCTCTTCGAGGACCGCGACACGTCCGACATCCGCGCCTGGCAGGGCTTCTTCGCCGACACCCTGGCCTGGGCGGCCCTGGCTCGTCTGGACGCCGAGCGAGAGGTCCTCGATGCGGACTCCACCCACGCTCGTGAGGCCGTCATGGCCGCGGCTCTGCGCGAGCGCCTGCCGGATGCGGACCGCAGCGGCTCCGGCGCCCCGATCGTCGTCGTCACCGGCGCCTTCCACACCCTGGCACTTCTCGACGCGCTCGACGGCACCCCCGAGGCCGCCTGGCTGCCCGAGCCCGAGGTGCGTTCCGACGGGGAGAGCTGGCTCATCCGCTATGACTTCGCCCGCTTGGACTCCCTGCGCGGTTACGGGGCCGGCATGCCCTCCCCGGGTCTGTGGCAGCGCGCCTGGCGCGTCCGCACCTCGCAGTCCTCGGGGAGGGCCGGTGCGTCCGCCGGCCCCCGCGGCTTCGCCACTGCGGTGATCCTCGACGTCGTCAACGCTTTGCGCGAGACAGGAGAGCCTCTGGGAACGGCTCAGGTGCGCACCGCCGTCGAGCAGGCTCTGGGCCTGGCCGCGCTGCGCGGGCGCGCCTGGCCCGGACGCACCGACCTCCTGGATGCTCTGACCAGCTGCCTGGTCAAGGACGACACCGGTCTGTCGGGCAATCTGGGGGCCGCTGTCGCCGCTGTCTTCGCCGCCTCCGATCTCGGGCGAGTCCCCGCGGGCACCGCCAGTCCGCCGCTGGTCGCCGAAGTGCGCGCCAGACTCCGCGCCCTGCGCTTCGCACTCGACGATGCCGCGGAGCGGCGCGTCAGTCTGGACACGGCCCGCAAGCCCCGCCACCGCGAGCGCCGCGAGCTGCTGGCCCGCCTGCGCTTCGCCAGGGTAGGCCTGGCCCGCCAAGTCGGTGGCGCCGACCTCGTGGCCGGTACGGGCCTGGGGCAGTTCGTCGAGGAGTGGGCCTACGCCTGGACCCCCATGGTGGAGGCGTCCCTGGTACGCGCCGCCCAGGAGGCGCCCACTCTCGACATTCTGGTCCGCCTGCGCCTGGCCGAGCGCCTGAGCGGTGAGATCGGAGCCGCCGCCCTCGCCGGGATACTCACCGAGCTCGCGGTCATGGGAATGGACGAGGACGCGGAGCAGGTGTGCGATGCCCTCGAGGCCGCCTTGACCGACTTGAGTGATCTGGCCGGACTCGCCGAGGTGCTGCATCGTCTGGTCGCCCTCGTGGAGGGTTCGGGGCGTCTGCGTCTGGACCGTGCCCGCCCCCGATTGCGGATCATGCTTCGCCGGGGCACAGCCGCAGTCGCCCGCCTGGTGGCCGAACTGGCCGGGCTGGCGGATGACGAGGCGGCGGAGGCGGTGGACGCGCTCATCGCGGTGCGCGACCTACTCGTTCGACTGGCCCGGGCCGATGACAGCGACGGAGCCGACGATTCCGATGCCCTCGGGGCGTCCGGAACCGCCGAGGTTGTTGATCCCGGAAGGGAAGCCGTTCTGCGCGAGATCGACGCCCTGCGCCGTGCCCGGGCCACTGCGCCGATGCTCGCGGGCTGCGCCACCGGCATTGCCGCGACCATCGGGAGCCTGACTCGTCAGGAGGTGACCGACGCCGTCGTCGCCCGCCTGAGCCATGGGGCGGACCCTGCCGTCCTGGCCGATTTCCTCGTGGGATTGGTGCGCACGTCGCCGGACGTGATCCTTCGCGCCCCCGATACCCTGAGAACGATCACCCGCGTTCTGACCGGCTTGGATGAATCCGGCTTCCTGGCCGTCCTGCCGGATCTGAGACGCGCCTTCACCGCCTTGCGCCCCACCGAGACCCATCGTCTGGCTGAGCAGATCGCCTCGCTGACGGGCGCCGATGCCGCCCGGATCGACGTGGTGTGGAACGTGGACTCCTCCCAGGCGGCGGTGGGGCGGCAGGTCGAGCGGGACCTCGTCGCCTCACTGGTGCGCGACGGCCTGGAGGAGTGGGTGGGCCGATGACGACGCCCTCGGCTCCTCAGGAAGGTTCCGAGTACGGCCCGCAGGCCGATCTGGATCACGATCTGGCCGTGCGCCGCTGGCGCATGGTCCTGGGGCGATACGCGCAGTCCGCTCTGCCCCGCCATCCCGAGGACGCCGGTCTGGATGGCACGCTGGGATACCTTTACGACCGCGAGTACACCGAGCGCGGACACCGTCTGAGCGATTCGGGGGCGGCGAATCGGGATGGAGTCGGTCGGGGCGGCGGACTGGATGCTTCCGCGCTGCGGGCCGTCGACTGGCTGGACGGCGCCCGCCGACTGTTCCCCGCCTCCACCATCGAGCGCCTTGAGCGCGACGCCCTGACCCGCTACGGGCTGAGCGACCTGCTGGCCGATCCCGACGCGGTGGACTCCATTCGGACCAGCCCCGAGCTCGGTGCGGCCCTCCTGCGCATCAAGGGCACGATCTCGCCCGCTCTGGCCGATGGGCTGCGGATGCTCATCGCCCGTATCGTCACCGACATCCTCCAGCGTCTGCGCCGCCCCATGACGACGGCCCTGACAGGGGCGCGTCAGCGCCACCGACGCAGCCCTCACGCCTCGGCGCGCAACTTCGACTGGCGCCGCACCATTGCCGCGAATCTGGGGCATGCGGATCCGCAGACCGGGCGCCTGCTCGTGGAGGAGGTGCGCTTCATGTCTCGACAGAGGCGCCACAACGTGGCCTGGGACATCATCATCGTGGTCGACCAGTCCGCCTCCATGGCCTCCTCCCTCCTCCACAGCGCCGTCATGGCCTCGATCCTGGCCGCTCTGCCGGGCATGTCAGTGCGCCTGATCCTCTTCGACACCTCCGTGGTGGACGTCAGCCATCTGGTCCACGACCCCGTCGAGATCCTCATGACCTCCCAGCTCGGCGGCGGCACGGATATCGCCAATGCCGTCGGCTACGCCGCCGCCCAGGTCACCCAGCCCACCCGGACGGTGCTGGCGCTCGTCAGCGATTTCGAGGAGGGAGGATCGGTCTCCTCCCTTGTGACGCGGGTGCGGGGCCTGGCTGACTCGGGGGTGACCATGCTGGGGCTGGCGTCTTTGACCGACGATGGTGCGCCCTGTTTCGATCGGACGGTCGCCGACAAGCTCGCCGCAGTCGGCATGCGGATCGCGGCGATGACCCCGGACCGCTTCGCCGACTGGCTGGCGGAGGCGACTGCATGAACCGTATGAGTGGCCTGCCCGCCTGGAGCGCGGTCTACGCCGCCTTCGACGACGTCGCCCTGGAGGCCTTGGCCAATCGCGGGCTGCTGCGACGCGGACGCGTCGAAGTCGCTGCCGGGCGCGTCGGGGTCCAGGAGGCGGGGCGACCGACCGGGAGCGCCAACGAGATGGTCGCTGAATCCACTGAGACGCTCACCGTCGCGGTCGGGAGGCCGGCGGTCCCGGTGGTGCTGACGGCCGGTGGCCCGCAGGAGGCGCGCTGCCCCTGCCCGGTCGCCGGGATATGCGTTCATGTGGTTGCGGCCTGCCTGTGGATGCGCGAGGCCCTGGCGGCCGAGGCGTCTGCAGAGCCTGATCCCGGCGGGCCCGCTGCCGATGGGGATGATGAGGACCCGGTCCTGGCGGAGGTTCTCGCCTGGGAACCGGCCGTCGTCGAGAAGACAGTCGGTGTGGCCGCACTGCGCCGCGTCACCGCCGCACTGGCGGGTACCGACCCGGATATCCTCGCCGCCGACACTCTGGTCACCCGCGCGCCGGGGCGCCTGAGCGTCACCTGGCCGAATGCTCCCGAGGTGGTCGTCATCGCCGGCCTGGGGCCCAGAGGAATGATCGTCGCCGGCCGCCACGCCCAGGTGACTCATGCCGCCTGGCGCCTCCAGGCCGTTGTACGTCTCTTCGCCCGGGCGGGCAGGGCCTGGCCCTGGCCGACCCGAAAGATTGTCCTGTCCGCCGATCAGCGCCGATTGCTCGCCTCCGCCGCAGCCGCGGTCGAGGGCCTTATCGCCGCCGGTATCTCTCATGCCGGCCCCCGCAGTGCCGATGAGCTCGATCGCCTCGCCCAGGCCGCCCGACTCGAGGAGATCCCGCGTCTGGCCCGGCTCCTGACCTCCACTGCAGCTGCAGTACACGCGGTGGCCCGCCGCGATGATGCGATGGACGAGTCGGCCGCGCTCAGCGCCCTGGCCGCCGCCTGGTCCCTGACACGGGCGCTGGAGACGACCAGCGCCGCTCCCGACCCCGCCCTGCTCGGTCGCGCCGATGCTGAGCGGGTCCAGCCCGGCCTGCTCATGCCGTTGTCGGCCACCTGGTGGCTCGCCCCCTCGGGCAGCCGTGGTCTGACCGCCCGCTTCTGGGACGTGGAGAATTGCCGGCTGGAATCGGTCACCACGGGCCGGGCGGCCGGCACCGACCCGACTTTCCAGCGCGCTGACAACATCCCGCTGGTATGGGGAGCCTCCGTCAGGGCGCTGCTGTCCGGCCCGCTCCGCCTGACGGGGGCCACCCGCCGCACCGATGGCGCTCTCGCCCCGTCCGCCCGCACCACGGTGAGGCACTGCGGTGGTTATGACGATATCGACCTGGCTGCCATCGCCCACGAACTCCGGGCTCTGCAACGCGGCCCCGGAGCCGCGAGCTTCGAGGCTCCGCTCCCACCAGTCAGGCTTCTGCTGCCCGATCCGTCCGGGCTGGGCAGGATCGATCTCGATGAGATCCACCAGCAGTACGTGTGGCCGGTGTGCGACATGGCGGGCGAGGAGCATCTGCTCCGGCTGGTTCCCGACAGTACTGAGGCCGCCCTGATCGCTGCTGTCCTGACTCGCGATCTGCCCGTGGTCGCCATGACCGTGGAGGGAGATCGTCCCGCTGGGATCTATGTGCGCCGCGAGGGCGGCTTGGCTCTGCTGTCACCCTCCATCTCCTCGATCCGAGCGGGCAGGCTCGGCTTCTACCACCGTCTTGCCGAGCGTCTGGAGCGGCTGCGCGCCGAGACTGCTGCGCCGACACCGCCGCCTTCCGTCTCGGGACTGATCGAGTCCTTGTGCGAGGACCTGCACGAGGCCTTGACGGCATTGGCGGCCTCCGGGGCCCTGCGCGCGCAGGGGCGGACCGCGCATGTTCTGACCAGCCGCGCGCGTCGGGCCCGCGAACTCCAGTTGGAGACCCTGGCGGCGGCCCTGACCCGAGTCGAGGACGAGCCCGGGCCGCAGGCGATTCTGCGCGCCTGCGCCGTGGTGGATCGGATTCGGGCGCTGACGCGCTGATCGGGCCGCGCACAGGCGGCGTCCCTCACTGAGTCGGCGCTGGTGCGCGGTTGTACGGGCGAGCAGTGTGCGGCGCCTCAGGCGATGGTGCGGCCGATGCCGATGACTTTGTAGTGGCCGCGCTCGTCGGCGTGCAGGATGAGCCAGGATGCGTAGGTCCGCCTGCCGTACTGATCCGGTTTGGGGTGCAGCCAGGGCTTGGTCGGGTCGTCCGTGGTGACCGGGCAGGCGATCGTGCCCGCTGATACGGCTTGGCCGTTGCCGCTCATGCTGTACGGAGTCCCGTCGGGGCCGGCCAGTTCGCATCCCACGACCCTGCCGCCCGTGGGGAACTGCACGGCTCGCACCGTGGAGGCGGGGTCCTGGCCCAGGCCGAGGTGCTGGTCGAGTTCATTGAGGACTGATTGCTCGACCAGGTCCTCGGCCGTCGCCTCGTCGTCCGAGGCGATGGCGTCGTAGGCGACCTGGACGTCCTGGGTCGCGGGTATCCGAACCGCTCCCGAGGGCAGGCGGTAGAGGACGTCGGTCACCTCGAGGGAGTCCCCGTCCCATTGGGCGGTGACCGTGGCCTCGGCGCCTCCCGCGCACGCATGGCAGGCGGTGTCGCCCGCCACTTTGATGCCGGGCACGCTGTAGATCACGGTGTTGCCCACGGAGCGCAGGTTCTCGATGACCAGGTCCGGGGTCTCGCCGATGTCGTCCTGCATCACGTGGTCCACGCTCCCGATGAGCGCTTTGTCGGAGTCGTACACGGCGATCGCGTCGAAGGCCGTATTGCCTCCTCCGTAGCACCTCAGGACGGCGATCATCACCGGCGAGCCGTCGAAGACTCCCGGCTGCAGCGCTCTCATGGTGGCGCTGGGCGGCGCCGCACCCGGGGCGGTCCCGGTGGCCGTGCCGTCGACGAAAGCGGCCAGGGTCTTCCCGGTGGTCGGGTCCTGGGATCCGGCGGGCTTGCAGAGGTCGGGGACCTCGAGCGTGGAGTTCTTCAGGTCCTCCTGGTCGGGTGCGGAAGCGGTGGTCGGGGCCGACGACGGCAGAGCGGTGGCGGTGGCGGAGTTCTTGCCGAAGGACAGCAGGGACGCGGTTGGGCCGTTGAGGACCACCAGCGCGTCGCCGGAGGCGGACCAGGAGGTCACCGGCCCGGCGACCCGCCACACGGTGCTGCCGTCCACGGGATCGAGGGCCACGATCCCGTCAGGGTGCGCCATGACGATCGCGCCCTGGTGGACCAGCCACCTCGGCGGATCCTGAACGCCCAGGCTGTTGAGCTCCGCGGCGCCCTGGGGCAGTGGAGAGGACCACAACAGGGTGGAGCCGTCGATCGCCGCCATGGTCGTGCCGTCGCTTACCACCCACACCCGGCGGGTCATGGGCATGGCGATGCCGATGAGCGTACGGGGCACCTCAAGATGTGCCGCCCACATCGGTGCGGCGCCGTTGAGCTCAAGTCCCTTCACCGTCGCTCCGTCGGCGGTGAGAACACCGTCCGGGCTCACGGCCAAGGGCGTCGGGTCGGAGGCTGAATCGGAGGCTGAATCGGAGTCGCTAAGTCGCACCGAGCGCGTCGAGGTAGTCGAGGTCGAGCCGGCGGTGAGGGAGCGGCTGCCGTCAGCAGAGGGATCGGGCGAGGCGTCCGGGGCCGTGGTCTGTGTGGTCTGAGAGTCTCCGGAGGATGCCGGACCGGGGACGGAGGCCGACAATGCGCTGGGCTCGGAGGCCCGATTCACGCCGGTTGCCAGGTCGATGCTGAGCAGGTCGCCGCAGTCGAGGACGTCCTGCGCGAGGTCGCAGTTCAGCGCCTGCCCGACGAGTTCGTCCGGCACGGGAGCCTGCCATGCCGGGTAGCCCGATGCCGAGGCGAGGTCGATGCCGACCAGTGCCTCGCGGCCGTCCTGAGCGACGCGCGGTACTCGCGTCTGCCCGGAGGCGAGGACGACGGTCTCTTCTGAGTCCTCTGAGTCCGGGGAGTCCTGGGAGTTCTTACGGCTCTCAGGACCTTCAGGGCCGATGGGGACGGGTGTCGGGCTGTCGCCGAGGTTCGACAGGTCGAGGGCGGCCTGGACGGTCGGCGGCGTCCTGTGGGTCTGGATGCTCCTGGCGCGCACCGCTCCCCAAGCGGTGCCGCCGACGAGGGCGAGCACGATGACCACGGTGACCACGACGACGGCGCCGCCGGTGCGTCCGAACCTGCGCAACCTGTTGAGGGGGCGACGACGAACGCGCGGCGGGGGTGGCGGTGGCGGAATGGGAGGGCCCGGGGAAGCACTGGTGACGGTGGGAGTCGGCGGGGCCGGTGCTGCGGAGGGAGCGGTCTCGTCGGGCGGGGGCGGTGGCGGCTGCGATCCAGTTCCGACGGGCGCTGACGACGGAGACTCGGTGGACATGGGGCAAGCGTAAGACTGTTCCGAGGTTGCCGATGGCGGCGAGGCTCCGGTGGTCCGGTGCTCTGGTGAGCCGCCCGCCGGCGGGCTGCGGGGCGGACGTGCTCGATGCCTGGGAGCTATTTGGGGAGCTCTGGGGGAGCTCTACCCCACGGATGAAGGGCGTTCCGGACAGGTGGGAGGTTATTCTCCGATGAGTTCGATCGGCCTGATCGGGTCGAATTCATGTCGCACCCGCTCCCTACCCTTCATGGGAGCCGCCGTCGCCGGTGGCGAGTCGGCGATGACTGAAGCAAGGAGACCGCCATGACCGATCCCGTTGTCCGTGAGATCCGTGACCTCGTCAATCGAGCGCTGTTGCCGCTCAAGGCGGTTGACGAGGGCCTATACACCTGCGCGGTCGGCTACGTCGTCGAGGGTACGAATCCGGAGGTTCTGCGGGCGGTCGCCTCTTTCGGAGATGATCCGGACAAGTGCCTTCTGCCCGCGAGCCCAGGTGCTTCCTCTCCTCTCTTCGAGCTGGAGGAGGAGCGGTCTGCGCGTCTTCAGGCGGTGGGCATCACGTGGACGATCGAGAAGTATGCGGGGCGCTCGATCGTCGTGCTGCGCGACTCCCTTTACCGCAGCAATGCGGTCGGCTCTGCTCAATGGGTGCGCCTCGGTCGGCTCTTGGACGCCGTTCTTCAGACTGGAGCCAGCCGTGGCGCGCCCGTTCCCGACAGTTCCGACAATTCTGACAAGGTGCCCGGCTGGTTCGGTGCTCTCCTGACCGATGTTGTCTGGACTATTGAGCGAGAGCGGCTTGTTGGTCTCGCCGAGCGACTGGTCGAGGAGCGACCGGCCTGGGATGCCCGACGTCTGGTGTCGCTGCTGGAGGGCGAGGGCGTGGAGGGCGCGGATATTCCTTCCATCCTCTTCCTGGCCTCCTATTCCGACGTCACCGACAGATCATCGTGGGTGAAACATGCGGCACCCGCAGACCTGCCGGGTGTTACCGAGTATCTCACTCGGAATGCGAGTGCCCTGCCCGGTTCTCTCATGCAGGCGCTGAGCCTGGACGAGCAGCGCAATGTGCTTAGGCACATGGCGGCCAGCGCACCGTGGGCAGCTGCGGGAGCCCACCTGATTGCGGTCCTGAGTGTGGGGACTTCCAAGCAGCTGCGCCGGAAGGCGATCGACATGCTCGGCGACCTCGAGCCGGCCGTGAGAGCAGAGGGGCTCGCCCCGGTCCTGGCCAAGGCCCCGGCGTACCGCTCCTCGGAGCTGGTGGAGTTCCTGACCTCGGCCTCCGGCGGTGATGATCTGCTTGTTCAGGCTGCCGCGGTGAATCGAAAACTGGCCGATCTGATCACCCGCACCCGGGCCCGCCATCATGCGATCAGCCCAGGAGCTGAGGAGCCGATTGAGCTGCCGCCTTTCCCGCCTCTGGAGATGGGGCCGAGCGCCGCTCCCATCAAGGCCGAGTTGCGTCCTGTCCTGGAACGCATGGCCAACCGCGCCGATGGGCGCCGGTACTCATGGATTCATGGGCAGATAAGAGAACTTCTCGAGGTCATGGATGACCTCCTGGATGCGCTGGTGTCCGTCGCCGATGGCAAGAGCGATCGGCCTCCCGTGCTCCTGAACCTGTTCAATACCTTCTGGTTCGTCCAGCATGCTCCGAGCCTCACCCTGGCGCATGCGTTGCGGCTCCACGCCGTGGAGAAGAGGGCCTGGTGCTGGCGGACGCTGGAGCACTATGCGGGGTCGCGGACCGATCCTCGGGCCATTGAGGATCTCATGGCGCGCCTGGGCTTGGCCGCCGATGCGGCTGAGCGCCTCGGCGGTTTCCACGGATACATCTTCAATGCCGTTGATCCTGAGGTGTCCTGGCCGTGGTATGCCGAGCACCTCGAAGTGCTGCGCAAATCCCTGACAGACACCGAAACAGCCCCGCGCGCTCTGGAGATCATCGAGGCCTTCCCCCGAATTCCTGCCGAACTGCTGCCCGTGATCGCTGAGATCGCCGTGGGCTCCTCAAAGGTGAACCGTCCGCTGGCCCAGGCAGCGCTGCGCTCCCATCCACGTGTGCGCGAGCTGGCCGAGCAGGGTCTTGCCGCCAGAACCGTGGAGGGGCGGGTCTCGGCCGCCGCCTGGGTGGGCTCGTTGGGGCGGGCGGCCTCGGTGCCGGCTGTGCGCACGGCGCTGGCCAAGGAGAAGAAGGAGGTCGTGCGGGCCGCTCTGCTGAGCGCCCTGGGCCGCTGCGGCGGTGATGCCAGGGAGCTCCTGTCCCCTGAAGTGCTGGGGGCCGAGGCTGTCAAAGGCTTGACGGGCGGCATTCCGGCGTCATTGACCTGGTTCGACATGGAGGCGCTGCCGGCCGCGACATGGGCTGACGAATCAAGGGTTGATCCGCGCATTATTCAGTGGTGGGTGGTACTGGCGGAGAAGTTGAAGAACCCGTCCGGCCGCGGGCTCATCGACCTGTACCTGTCTCTCCTGGAGCCGGCGGACGCCGCTGCGCTCGCCGCGCATGTGACCCGTTCCTGGATGGTGAAGGACACTCATTTGCCGAGTGCGGCGCATCGGCGGACCTATACGAGTTCGGCCATGGCCGACAAGGGGCTGCTGGCCTTCGCGGTGCGTATGGAGGGCGGCGAGCTGGCGGGGCTGGTGCGCTCCTACATGCGGGACAATCCGAGCCGCCGGGCCCAGTTCGAGGCGCTGGTGCACGCTCTGCATGCCAACTCGAGCCCTGAGGCGCTCCAGGTGCTTCTCAGCATTGCGCGCCGCCACAAGATGTCCAGCGTTCAGCGGACCGCTGAGGCTCTGGCGCAGGAGGTGGCCGAGGAGCGGGGCTGGAGCGCGGAGGAACTGGCGGACCGGACGATCCCGACCGCAGGATTCTCCGACGACGGTCTGCTGCACGTGTCCTACGGTCCGCGTGAGTTCATGGGCCGACTCACCCCGGACTTCAGGATCGAGCTGGCCGATTCCGCCGGGAAGACTCTCAAGTCCCTGCCTGCTGCCCGTTCCGGTGAGGACGGGGACGCGGTCAAGGCGGCGAAGAAGCAGCTGACGGCCGCGCGCAAGGAGGCCAGGGCGGTCCTGACTCTGCAGTCCGGGCGGCTGTATGAGGCCATGTGCGCCGGCCGCACCTGGCCGGTCCCAGAATGGCGCCGTCACCTGGTCTCGCACCCTCTCGTCGGCCGGCTCGTCACTCGGCTCGTGTGGCTCATGATTCCTGCCGATGGCGGCGAGCAGGTGGCCTTCCGCCCCGCCGAGGACGGAGCGCTCATCGGAATCGACGATGCCGAGCTCGACCTGAGCGATGACGCAGCCGTCGCCCTCGCCCACCGCACCGCCGTCAGCGCGGACCAGGCGGCGGCGTGGCAGGCGCACATGGCCGACTACGAAGTGACGCCTCTGTTCGACCAGTTGAGCGCGACCCTCCCGAATACTGCCAGGGGGCAGAAGGTGCTCATCGACCTCCAGGGCCATGTGACAGACACCTTGACTCTCCGGGGTGCGGCAACCACACGCGGCTACCGGCGCGGAGCTGTCATGGACGGGGGCACCTTCGACACATACATCAAGGACTTCGCCTCCGCGAACGTGACCGCGGTCTTGAGTTTCACCGGCTCCTGGGTTCCCGAGGGGAACATGGCCTGCGCCATCATCGGCCTGTCCTTCGCCTGCCAGGGTCAAGAGATTGAGCTCGCCGCCGTGCCGTCCGTGCTGCTGGCCGAGTGCTACGCCGACTACAAGGCCATGGCGGCTCTGGGGCCATTCGACCCTCAATGGCAGAAGAATGCCAGTCCGTGGTGAGGAGACGCGCGGTGGATGTCATGCTGAACCCCTACCGCCCCTGCGGCGATAGTCCTGAGTCCTGTGCGGCGCCCGTTCAAGCTCCGCATCCGGAAGATCGGCAGAAGGTTGGCAGGCGGAATTGACAGATGGACAGGTGGAATGGGGAATGCAGATGACTGACACGACGCCCGCCCGCGAGCTCGTCGGACGTGCGCTCCTGCCCCTGCGCGCCGTCAGCGACGACCTGCAGGCCTCCGCCGTCGCCTACGTGCTGGACAGCACCGATCCGCAGGCGCTCCCGCACATCCCGGCGCAGAGCGATGTCCGCAGACTCTTGAACAACCCCGGCAGGATCGAACCGGACGTAGAGCTGAGCGCCCAGATGCGTCGGCGCCTGCACGCGGCCGGCGTAAGTGCTCCGGAAAGGCATGCTGGATCCGAGCCCGAGGAGCCTGAGGAGGAGACTCTTGTGCGCTCTCTGCGGGCCCTCCTCTACCTGCGTGGTCCTCTTGCCCCCGAGCAGTGGGAGCGCTTCGGCCGGCTCCTCATCGCCCTCGGCGGTGCTCCCAACCGGTGCGCTGCAGGTGTGCCCGAATGGCTGTGCGCGCTCCTCAACGACGTCGCCGTGACCGCTGCCTATGCCAGATACATGCTCGCGCCGGGTGAGAGCGAGAAGAGGAGCGCTCAGGAGCTGCGGGAGCGTTGGAGCCCGACGGCGGTCGCGGCTCTGTTTGAGGCCACGGGCGCGCCCGCCGAGCAGGTTCCCGCCGTCATTCTCCTCGCCTGGATCGCCGAGGCGAATGGGGGTTACGTATATGCGTCGGCCGAGGAGCCCAAGTACTGTCTCCCGGGCATCGAGGACTACCTGGCCGCGCACGATGGTCAGATCCCGGCCGACGCACTGACCGCACTGTCCGCCAGGGCGAGGGCGGACATCGCCAAGCGCCTGGGTGCCCACCCGCAGGCCGCTGCGGGCTGCCCACGTTTCCTGGCGATGCTGGCAGTGGATAGCGCCGCCACCGTACGGCGTGCGGCGATCGCAGTGCTCGACGAGCTGCCTGCCCGGGCGCGGGATGCTGCCCTGGTCGAGCAGCTTGCCACCGCCAGAACGCCACGCCTCAAAGAGGCCGTCACCTGGCTCGCCTCGACGCCGGCGGGCGAGCGGATTCTCGAGGAGGTCGTCGCCGTCAACCCCGCAGCGGCTCGTCTGGCGCGCTCGTTGACCGAACGCCGCGACACGCTCCTGGCCAAGGCGGACTCGGAGCGGGTTCCCGACGTTCTCGACCTGCCTCCCTTCGACTCGGCTCTGGACGTGCCCTCGGCCGCGTCCGTCAAAGCAGCGCTACGCAGGCGGATCACTGCCAGAATCCAGGAATTGACGGATGTCGATTCCCTCTACCTCAAGTCCCAACGGCATGAGCTGGAGAAGATCACCGACGACGTCCTCGACCGCATTGTGGCGATCGCCGACGGCACGAGTGATGAGCCCCTGGGCATCTCCGGTGGCCACGCGATCTGGGACGAGCTGCTCACATGCCCCGAGCTGCGCCTGCTGCACCTGTGCCGGCTCCAGGCTCACGCCGACGACCCGAGCGTCACGCGGCTGCTGTACGGCGATGTCGCGCGCCGCCTTGACCCGCGCACCGTTGAGCAGGCCCTGCTCGAGGCGGGCCTGCCCATCGGCACGGACTTCGTGCAGTGGGCGTGGCAATGGCACGACCCCGGGCAGATCTGGGCATGGGCGGCCACCCATCCCGACCTGGTCGGTGAGCGCCTGCGCGATACCTCCGATGCGGTCGATGCCCTGAAGGCTCTGGAGTTCTTCCCCGTCCTGCCCGCCCAGCTACTGCCGGCGGTGGCGGACGCGGCCGTGGGCGCCGCGGCCACCAACCGGCGCTTGGCGCAAAGGGTTCTGCGCACCCACCCCGGTGCGCGCGAGCTGGCGGAGCGGTCGCTGACCGGTACCGCCTCCACCCGTGAGGCCGCGGCGCAGTGGCTCGCAGATCTTGCCGACCCGGCGGCGATCCCCGCCCTGCGCAGGGCGGCCGCCAAGGAGAGGACTCCGGCGGCCCGGGCGGCAATCCTGCACGCGCTGGTGGCCTGCGGCGAGGACGCCGGCGATCTGCTGTCACCCGAGGTCTTGGGAGCCGAGGCCGCCAAAGGGCTCAGGAGCAAGCCGCCGGCTTCGCTGGACTGGTTCGACTTCGATGCCCTGCCATCACTGCGGTGGCGCGACGGGGGCGCCGTCACCTCCGAGATCGTGCGCTGGTGGGTGATCATGGCCGACAAGCTCAAAGATCCGAGCGGTCGCGGCCTATGGGAGCTCTACCTGGACCGGCTCGAGCCTGCCGACGCCGCGGCACTGGGCTCTCACATCCTGCAGGCCTGGATCGCGCAGGACACGCGAGGCCTCAGCGAGGACGAGTGCCGCACCCGCGCCCAGACCGCGGGACGCCAGGAGTACGACGCCTGCCAGCGCTACCTCGCCAGAACGAAGGAGCCGGAGTGGCTTGTGGAGCGTGCGCGCCAGGAGGCCGCGGTTCCTCTGGAGGAGCACGTTGCTCGCGCCCTGCGCCACTACCGGGGGCTGTTCGTGGGCTCCGCCATTGCCGACAAGGGACTGCTGGCTCTGACCGTGCGCATGGACGGCACGGAGCTGGCGGATGCGGTCTCCGCCTACATGCGTCAGGCGCAGCGTCCCCAGGGCGGGCACCGCGCCCAGCTCGCAGCCCTCCTGGCTGCCCTGGCGGCCAACGGGCATCCCGATGCTCTCGCCCTGCTGCAGGCCACTGCCAGCAGGCACAAGATGCGCACCATCCAGAAGGCCGCTGTCGGCCTGGTCGAGCAGGTCGCGCAGTGGCGCGGCTGGAGCGCTGAGGAGCTCGCGGATCGGACCGTTCCCACCGGTGGCTTCGATCCTGACGGCCTGCTGTGCCTGAGCTACGGGGAGCGCGAGTTCACGGGACGGCTCACCCCCGACCTCAGGATTGTGCTAACCGATTCCGCCGGGAAGACCCTCAAGACCCTGCCCGAAGTGCGCGTATCCGAGAGCAGTCTCAACGCTGATGCGGCTAAGAAGCAGCTGCGCGCAGCGCGCAAAGACGCTAAATCGGTCCTGACCCTCCAGTCCGCCCGGTTGTATGAGGCCATGTGCGGTGGACGGACCTGGACCGGTGCCGACTGGCGGACGCTGCTGCGCGGCCACCCTCTGGTGGGCCGGCTCGTCACTCGGCTCGTGTGGCTCATGGCTCCTCCCGGTGGCGGCGAGCAGGTGGCTTTCCGGCCCGTCGAGGACGGAGCACTGCTGGATGCCGATGACGCCATCGTCGAGCTGAGCGATGAGGCTGTCATCCGCCTGGCTCACGGAACCCTCATGGGCAGCCGGGAAGTAGCCGCATGGCGGAGCCATCTGGCTGACTACGAGGTGGCCCCGCTGTTCGACCAGTTGACCGCCACCGCACCCCGGGTGGAGACGGGCGTGAGTCGGGTCGATGACTTCAGTGGGCGGCCGACCACGGCCCTCGTCCTGAGGCGGGCGGCGACCGGGCGCGGCTACCGGCACGGCCAAACCGTCAGTGGCCCCTGGTTCGTGGACTACACCAAGGACTTCACCTCCCTGGGCCTGACGGCAGTCCTGGGATTCTCCGGTGCGGATCTGCCCGAGGGGGAGACTCGCTGCACCCTGGGTGGTCTGAGTTTCCGTCGCGGCCACCGCGAGACGCTTCCGGCCGAGGTGCCGCCCGTTCTGCTGGCCGAGTGCCATGCCGACTACCGCGCTGTGGCGGATGCGGTCGCGGATACCGACCCGGGCCGCCGTTGCCGTGAGCGCAGCCATCATGGCGACGGCAGCGGAAAGGCCCCCGCATGAGCCGGTCATCCCGCCCCTGGGGCGTCACCGACCGAATGACGCGTGCCCTGGAATCCCTGGACGACCTGGACGACGCCCTGCGTCAGGTGGTGAGCGGCTACCTGGTGGATCCGTCGGACTCGCCCACGCCCACCATCGGGGACAGGCTCGCTCTTGTCCGCAGCGCTCAGGACGCCCTTCCGAGTGCCCCCGACCTGATCCTGGTCCTGACCGCGCTCAGTGTCGACCGTGCGCAGGAGGTGCGCCGTGCTGCGGCTCAGGCGCTGGGCGAGGTCGGGTCCGCTGCGCCCTCCACGCCCGATATCTGCCGCCGGGGACTCCTCAACGCACTTCGAGCGAGCCCGCTGGTCCGGGCCGATGAGGCGATCACCCTCCTCCTTCACTGCGACGGCGGGGAAGAGACCCTCGTCCGTCTCGGCGCCGAGCGCCCCGACCTGGTGGCGCTCGCCGACGAGCTGCGCGGGCGCGAGCGCATTCTGTCCGCGCTTGCCGAGGACGCGCCGGTCCCTCTCCCGCCCTTCACGCCCTTTCCCGTCACGAGTGCGGCGCCGGCGGCCGATGAGCTGCGCGCGGCCCTGGAGGGACTGAGCGGCGCCGGGTCGCCGAGCCGCTGGGGGCAGGAGTCGGCCATGACGTCGCAGGACATCAGTGATTCGGACCTGGACGGATTCGTCGCCGTGGCCGAGGGGCGTGCCAGTGAGCCGCCCGCATCGATACGCGCTCTCGGAGTCTGGTGGATCGCCCGTGAGGCTCCCAGCCTCGACCTCATCCACCTCACCCGCCTGTTTGCAGCCTGTGGTGAGCGCGTGGAGCGGCACCTCCTGGAGTCTCGTTCGGGCTGCGACACCGATCCGCGCGCCGTCGTGGATGCACTGGAGCGCGGCGGGCTGCCGCTCGACCAGGCGCGGGAGACGACTGCCGATTGGGCCCTGACATGCGCTGAGCCCGAGGTTGCCTGGCCGTGGGTCCTCCAGAGCCCCGAGTCGGTTCTGGAGGCGATGGAGGACTGGTACCTGGCGAGAGCGGTGCTGCGGACCCTCGCCTACGCCCCCACGCTGCCGTCAGTGCTCCTGTCCGCCCTGGCGCAGGCGGCCGTCGGGCGCTCCGAGGGCAACCGCGTCCTCGCCCAGAGGCTGCTCGCCCGGACTCCTGTGGCCGCCGAGCTCGCCCTCCAGGCTCTGGCGAGCCCGCACGCCGCCGTGCGCAGGGCCGGCGCCGCCTGGCTGGCCGACCTGGGTGTCCCCGACGGCGTGGAGCACCTGCGCCGGGCCCGCGCCGGGGAGAAGGACCAGCTTGTGCGCGGTGACATCCTGCGCGCCCTGGTGTCCTACGGCGATGACGTCACCGACCTCGTGTCCGCCGAGGCCCTAGCGGCGCCCGGACGGCGGCCCCGCGCCCTGGCGGCACTGGCCTGGTTCCCCTTCGACGCGCTACCGGTCGTGCGGCTGACCGACGGAACCGTCCTGGACGCCGGTACCGTGCAGCGCTGGGTCCTCCTGGCCCACAACCTGAAGGACCCCGATGGGCGCGGCACGATCGCCGCCTACCTCGACTTGCTCCAACCCGGCGACGCCCGCGAGCTGAGCGCCGTCGTCGTGGGATCCTGGATCGCCCGCAATCGGGAGGTGAAGAAGGGCGAGAGCCTGAAGACCAAGGGCCTGCTCGCCTTCGCCGCGGGGATGGACGGCCCTCGCCTCGCCGCCGATGCGAGGTCGGCCATGCGGCGCAACGCCACCTGGCGGGCCGAATCCGAGGCTGTGCTGACCGCCGTCGCCGCCAACCGGGCGCCCGAGGCCCTGCAGGTGGTGCTCGCCATGGCCGCGAGCCACCGGCTTCCCCGGGTGCGGGACTTCGCCCGGTCGCTGGCCGACGCTGCCGCCGCCGAGCGCGGCTGGAGCCCCGCCGAACTCGGCGACCGCAGCATCCCGACCGTCGGGTTCTCCGACGACGGCCTGCTGCACCTGTCCTACGGGGAACGCGAGTTCCTCGGGCGTCTGAACTCCGAGATGACCATCAGCCTGACCGACGCCGACGGGCGGTTCCGCAAGACCCTGCCTGCGCCCCGCAAGACCGAGGACCGCGAGCGCGTCGCCGAGGCCAAGGCGGACCTGGCCACGGCGCGCAAGGAGCTGCGCGCCGTTCTGAGTGCCCAGACGCGCCGGCTGTACGAGGCCATGTGCGCTGGACGGACCTGGACGCCGGCCCGGTGGCGCGAGCTGCTGGCCGCCCATCCGATCGCCAGACATCTGGTCACCCGCCTGGTGTGGATGATTGACAGCCAACCCGATGGTGGAAGCGGGTGGCGGGGCGTTCCCGGGACCGGTGCTCCGGATAGCTCCACGGCGCATTCGAGGGTCTTCCGCCCCACTGAGGACGGCGAGCTTCTCGGAGTCGATGACATCGCCCTGGACCTGCCGGATCATGCCGTCATCCGCCTCGCTCACGCCATGCTCCTGACCGATGCCGAGGTGACGTCCTGGCGGGATCATCTGGCCGACTACGAGGTTGAGCCCCTGTTCGATCAGTTCTCGGCTCGTGCCCCTGACGTCACTGCCGGTCAGACCAAGGTCCGGGACGGGGAGGGGCTGCTGATCGACGCCCGTGAGCTGCGCAGGGCGGCCGAGGCCCGCGGCTATGCCCGTTCCTCGAACATCTACCGGTACAGCACGTTCCTCAAGGACTTCCCGGACATGGGCCTGCGCAGCGTCATTGACTTCGCCGGCGCGTACGTCCCCGAAGACGAGATGACCACCACGGGCGCTCTGAGCCTGTGCCGTGGCCGACGGGAGGTGCCCCTGGACCGGGTGCCACCCGTCCTGCTGGCAGAGTGCTATGCCGATTATCGTGCTGTCACGACAGCCACGCCTGTCGCAGGTGCTGCTGCGGATGTTGGCGCGGAGGCCCCTTTGCGGGGATCGGAGTGTTAGCCGGATCGGTCCCGATTCGACTGCGGGAACGTCCGGTGAGCGGTCTTCACTCGCCTTTGCCTGTTTGCCAGGCTAGCCTTACTTCAATGATCCGTGGCGACCGGGAAGGGAGAGCCGTGACGTACACCAATGAGAGTCGCACGCCGCAGGCCGCCATCGCCTCACGACGCATGGCGCGTCGCCTCCTGTCCGGTGCCGGCTGCGCCTCTCTGACGGCCTATCGGCTCGATGCCGACGCCTCCGCCCAGCTCGTTCTTCACGCGCTCGATGTCACCGGGAGCATCATCGTGGCCGCTCATCCGGCGACCGATCATCCGATGGCCGAGGTTCCATGCGAGAGTCCGATCGAGGTGCGCCTTGATGTCGCCCTCGAGGCGGCCGAGCCCGGCCTGCGCATCACCACCGCCACCGTCCACCTTCTGGGGGTGCTCACCTGGCTCGATGACATCGAGAGCGACGCCGTCCTGTCCGGCTCAGTGGCGGGGTGCCACTGTGCGATCACGGGGGAGGATCCGTTGACGGAGCTGGCCGAGCTCGCCAGTGCACCGGGCGGGCGCCTGGGCGTCATCGAGACGAGCCGGATCATGGTTCACGACGCCATGGGTGTCAGCGGGCACACCATGGAAGAAGTGCTCGATCCCGAGGCCAAGGGTGTCCGGCCCCTGCTGTGGTCCGCTTTCGAGACCTTCAGCGCGCAGGAGGAGGTCAAGGCCCTGGGAGAGGGTGCACTTGAGGTGCTGTGCGACGGCGTTGAACAGGGCAGTGTTCCCGGGATCATCTGCTCCAGGCGCCCGTCCGATGGATTGTCCGCCTCACTGTGGGGGCGGGTGCTGTGCGTGGACGTCTCTCCTCACACCGTGACGCTGCTGCGGCTGCAGCGCGAGAGCACCGACACCCTGCAGATCTTCCTCCCGGCCGGTACGACCCGCGCCCACGAGGCCGGCCGACAGCTGCGGCGCCTCGTCCAAGACGCACTGGTCGGTGGGCTCCTTCCGTGAGGGCCCGCGCGACTGCGGTGTAAGGGCCATGATCATGATGTGATGGGGAGGCCGCTGCGGGCCTCCCCATCGCTGTATCCAGATCGCTGCGACGCCAGGAGTGCGACCTTGTGCCGCAGGGGTCGCGAGGGGTCGCGCTGCCGGGGTGCTCAGCGGGTCTCGTAGGACAGGCAGGTGGCCGTGTCCGTCCCAATGGTGACGGCGTCGGCGGTGCACATGAGGTCGGTGTTGTGGACGCATTCCAGGCGCTGGCAGGCGCCGATGTGGCCCTCGGCCACCGGCAGGCCGCCGCGGGCGTCAAGACTGACGAAGGTCGAACAGGCCGGGGCGGCGGAGTCGCCGCCGACTGTGATGGCGAAGGCGGTGCAACCGCCATGGTTGTAGGCGCAGGCGGTGGTGGTGCAGGACTTGATGGCGGTGACTGTCGACATGGTGGATGCTCCTTTGAGCGAGGTGCGATCACTGACGTAATTCACGGTAGGGACGGGCTGCGAGGCCGGCAACACACGCTCGTCCAGTCATATGCATGAGGCCTTGAAATGGCGTTATTTCAGTGAAAAAAGCGTTCTTCGTCGACGTGTGGCCCGCGGTGTCCGGAGGGTGCGGGCGCGGCCTCTTACATGCGTTCGGAATTCGCTTAACAGGTGAGCCGAACCTGCGTGTCGGGGCGTCGGTGCGGTGCGTCGGCGGTGGCGAAGGAGCCGGAGAAGTGGGTTCTCGTTGCGCCCTGACTGCCCTGCGCGCCTACCGCTTGACCACCTCGACCATCTGTGTCACTGTATTAATGCAGTCATACAGACGGTCTGACGAGGCCGTCCGGCTGCGCTCATGAGCTGTCACTTATCCATGTCTTACCCATGTCCTATCCACCCACTCGAAGGAAGGCCTATGCCGATCGACGACTCGCGTCCGATCTGGATCCAGTTGGTCGATGACTTCCGCATGCGGATCGTCACCGGCATCTGGCCCGCCGGAACCCGGATTCCCAGCGTGCGCGATCTCGCCACGCAGGCCGGAGTCAACCCCAACACCGTTCAACGCGCCCTCGCCGAGCTCGATCGCAGCGGCCTGACCGTTGCCGAGCGCACAGCCGGGCGCTTCGTCACCGCTGATGCCGCGGTGCTCGACGCCGTCCGACGTGAGCTCGCCGTCGGCGCCACGGACACCTTCATCGCCGCTGTCACCGCCATCGGTATGGATCTCGCTCAAGCGGGCGAGACCCTTGCCGAGCGGTGGCCGGCTTCCACCACTGACGAATCAGGAGAGCCCTCATGAGCAGCTCGCTGACGGCGGCGCCGTCGGATGCGCAACGCTCCGATGCACGCCTCAATACCATTCCGTCCCTGGACGGCGCCCCGCCCCTGGTGACCGTGCGCCACCTGAGCAAGACCTATCGCGGGCGTCCTGCCCTGCGCGATCTGAGCCTGTCGCTGCCCGCCGGACGCATCGTCGGCCTCATGGGCGCCAACGGCTGTGGCAAAACCACTCTGCTGAAGATTCTCGCCGGCGTCCTGGCCGACTACGAGGGTCAGGTGCGCGTCGCCGGGCATGCCCCCGGGCCGCAGTCCAAGGCGCTGGTGTCCTTCCTGCCCGACGCCGACTTCCTGGCCACCAGCCTCACCCCGCCTCGGGCGATCGCTCAGTTCTCCCGGCTCTTCGCCGATTTCGACGCCGCCAAGGCCCGCCGGCTGGTCGATTTCTTCGCTCTGCCCGCCGACCGCTCCATCAAGGAGATGAGCAAGGGCATGGGGGAGAAGCTGCGCATTGCACTGATGATGAGTCGTCGCGCCCGGGTCTACCTGCTCGACGAGCCCATCTCCGGTGTGGACCCGGCCGCCCGCGAGATCGTCCTCGACGGCGTCCTGCGCGACTTCGAATCGGATTCCCTCATGATCATCTCCACTCACCTCATCGCTGACGTCGAGCCGATCGTCGACTCCGTCGTCTTCCTCAAGGACGGTCGCCTGCTCCTGGCCGGCGATGCCGACGATCTGCGTCAGACCCATTCCACGAGCCTGGACGCCCTGTTCCGGAAGGAGTACCGCTGATGCTTCGCACGCTCTTCATTGAGGAGGCCCGCACCCAGTTGGCGCGCAATGCCGCTGTGACAGGGGCTTGCTGCCTTATTCTGCTCGGGTTCCTCGGCATGTGGTGGCTGCTGACCGACGTGCCGGCACTGGCCGGCCTCATGCAGGTGGCATCCATGGTGGTGATCATCGCGATACCGGTCGTCGTCATGGTTCAGGTCGCCGTCGAGTACTGGCAGTCCATGTACGGGCAGCGCGGTTACCTCACCATGGCCGTCCCGGTTCGCGGACGGGTGCACTTCGCGGCCAAGGCCCTTTACGCCTGCGTAGTGGTGCTGGTCGAGGGCGTGATCTGCCTGGGCGGTCTCATCGCCTGGTTCGCCGTGTTCGCGCACAGCATCGACTCCACCACCAGCGACGTCCTCCGGCCGGTGCTCTGGGCCATTGAGACGGCCGGAGCGGGCAAGACGACCCTGTTCATCCTGCTGGTCCTCATCGGGCTCTTCTCGCTTGTCATCGAGGTCGGTGCCGTGATGAGTATCGGTGGGCAGGGCCGTTTCAACCACCTCGGGTTCGGGGCGCCCATGGTCGGGCTCGTCCTGCTCTACGCGGTCAATCAGGTGCTTGCCCTGATTGCCGTTCTCTTCGTGCCGCTCAGCATGGATGTCACCACCGGCGATTTCACGAGCCAGATGATGTGGCCGCAGTTCCTTGAGGCGCTTCGAACCGGCGCCCAGCCGTCGGTGATCGGTGTCGGGTCCGTGGCCATCGGGCCGGTGCTGGCGGGAGTGCTGACCTGGTGGGCGGTGCGCGCGATCGAGCAGCACACCTCCCTGCGCTGAGGCGGGGGGCGTGATGCGCCGGTCCGGCATCGGTTCTTCTGCTGATGCCGGACCGGCGCATCACCCGTGCGGCTGCGCCTATCCTTCGCGCTGGCAGGCAGGGGATCGTCGGCTGAACACTCTTGTCTTGCGACGCGCAGCTCAGGCCACGGTGGCCTGAGCAAGGACTCGGTCGCCGGAGTCGCCGCCGTAGACGACGACGGACTGGCCGGCCGCCAAGCCGCGTAGAGGTTGATGCAGCCGCGCCTGCAGCGTCCCGGTACCGGGGGTGACGACGACGTCGGCGGGCACGGGGCGGCCATGGGCGCGCACCTGCACGGTCACGTCCGGCCAGCCGACCTCGCCGTCGTCGAGCGGGGCGGGCTCGGCCAGGAGGATCAGGCCGTCGCCGTCAATGCTTCTGCGCTTGAGCAGTTCTTCGGGGCCGACGACGACTTCATTGGTGGCGGGTCGGGTCTCGATGACGTAGCGGGGCCGTCCGTCGGGGGCCGGGCGGGTCAGGCCCAGGCCCTTGCGCTGGCCGACTGTGAAGCCGAAGTAGCCGTCGTGGGTTCCGAGGACGTCGCCGTCGGGGGAGACCAGGGCTCCTTCGTGAACGCCGAGACTGCGGGTGAGGAATCCGCGGGTGTCGCCGTCGGCGACGAAGCAGATGTCGTAGGAGTCGGGCTTGGAGGCCACCGGGAGGCCGCGGCGCTCGGCTTCGGCGCGTACATCCGCCTTGGAGGGGGCGTCGCCGAGAGGGAAGAGGGCCCGGGACAGGCCCTCGCGGCCGGAGACCGCCAGGACGTAGGACTGATCCTTGGCCGCGTCGGCCGCACGGCGCAGCGTCAGGCCGGTGGTCTCGCCGGGGCGGCTGGAGGCGGCGCCGCCGGTCAGGCGGGCGTAGTGGCCGGTGGCGACGGCGTCGAAGCCGAGGGCCAGGCCGCGCTCCAGGAGGGCGTCGAACTTGACCCGCTCGTTGCAGCGCACGCAGGGGTTGGGGGTGCGACCGGCGCGGTATTCGTCGAGGAAGTCGGCGACGACGCGCTCCTCGAACTGCTCGGACAAGTCCCACACGTAGAAGGGAATGCCGAGGATTTCGGCGGCCCAGCGGGCATCGGCGGAGTCCTCAATGGAGCAGCAGCCGCGCGAGCCCGAGCGTGTCTGGGCGCGATTGCGGGTGAGGGCCATGTGCACCCCGACGACGTCGTGTCCGGCGTCCACGGCGCGCGCAGCGGCGACGGCGGAGTCCACTCCGCCGGACAGTGCCGCGAGCACGCGCATGGGGGCTCCTGTGGTTCTGGGATGGGTAGTTGGGTAGATGGCGCACGCAGACTACCGCGATGTAGGTGACTACGGTCAAAAGGAGGTGCGGGGTCTGGGGAGAAGGGTAAATGTTGCCGTGTAATCACGGTGAGCAGATCAATAGATGTTTCGGTTTTTAATTTTGAGGGTTATTCATGTTTTTATTTGTGGGGGGTGTTAGGTATTCATAGATATATTTCTTCTTCTGAGAAAGTCGTCTTCTGTTCGGGTAGGATTAATGGCCGAGTATGCGAAACTTGCGGCATGCCGATCGAATCATCCCATGCGAGTTGGGGTAAATCGCTGATACAGGTATGTCCACTCACCCTCATGCAGATCATCCCCGCTACGCGGGGCTAACACGTCCGTCGTCTGCGGGTGTCCACACCGGAGCGGATCATCCCCGCTTACGCGGGGTTAACCGGCGGAGGACGTCACTGGCGGCTGTGTCTGGCGGATCATCCCCGCTTACGCGGGGTTAACCCCGGTAACGCCATGGTCCCCGGAAACCTGTTGGGATCATCCCCGCTTACGCGGGGTTAACACTTGGCGATCGTTGGAATCCCAACGATGCCCAACCCTACCAGGTGGGTTCTGCCTTCACTGGTGACCCAGTGCCCGCTCGGAGGCGTTGCGGTAGCGTCGCCGTCGTGCGGCGATCGACCACGACTCCTTCGGGGGCTTGACGGCGCCAGGGATTACCTGTGCTCCCTCAATCTGCCGGTACGGCGTGCGCATCACCAAGCATCCCTCGATATCGACCGGATCGCGATCGTGACCCAGTGATGCAATGGCAAAATGCTGTTCAGAGCGCACCGACCAGATCAATAGAGCGCGACCCTCGCCGATGTACGCACGGACCAGTTCCCACAACTGCTCGCGCACACGCGCCGAAAGACGGCCGACAAATACGCCAGGGGAGACCTCGAGCAACCATCGAGTCATAGAGCCACGAAGCGAGGCCGGTGCCGCGGAAAGAATCAGCACTACCATCCGCCAGCATCCTCCCCGGCATAGTTAGAACCGCCGGCTATGGCTTGCTTCTGATAATCCCAGAGCGAGACAACATTGACACCCAGTTCTTCGGAGTTATCTACCTCGAGCAAATGATAAATGTCCTTCACTGTTCGCTCGATGATTTTCAAATCGAAAATCCTATCCCGGACACGTCGCCTGGTCGTCCCAGTCAAATCCTCCATCCCCTCGGCGACAACATCAAAAGCGATCGGGATCGTTGTCTCAGCCTTGTACAGGTCCGCAACGTCATACACGAACGACCGCTCATGCCCTGTATGAACGAAACCGAGGCCCGGAGAGCAGCCAAGGGAAACGATCACGCCGTGAACGACCCCGTACAGTGCCGCGTGCGCAGCCGACAACGCCTGGTTAATCGGATCCGAAGCTTCGAAGTCGTCGGGACGATAATCCCGGCGCGTCCACGGAACCCCGGTCCTCCGCGAATTTTCCCGGTATACCTCACGGATCCGGGCACCTTCGCGTCCTCTGAGCTGTTGCATGGTCAGTCCGTCCACATCCTCGCCGCTGAATCGCATGCAGTACATGTCGCGCGCCACGCGCAATCGCTTCTGAGGTGAGGAGACCCTGGTCGCCTGCTCCACCAGAAGACGCGTGGAGGTAGCCAGGGAACGACCATGAGCGTAATAGCGCACACCGCGCTCACCGACCCAGACCGCCGTCGTTCCGCATTCGCCGAGAAGGCTCATCGCCTGGTGGCTGACGGACGTCCCTGGCCCGAGAAAGACCGCAACCAAAGACGCCGCAGGGACATGGATGGTGCCCTGATCGTTGCGGGCAGTCAGAGCACCATCCTGACGATGGACAACGCTGTGTTCTAGGTACAGGAAAGACATCCGGTCCTGCACACGGGGCAGCGCCGTCACAGGGACCGGCAGCATCTTGGCCATGCTTTTCAGCTCCGACCTATCCTGACGAGTGTCATGAGCCCGCAACCGTAGGCTTTGGAACGACCGATGCCCGATACGAGTACATGGCGCAGCCTCTCCGCATCGGTGATGCTCAGCACGCCCTCATAGACGGTTCGATTGATGGTGACCTGATCTCGAGTTTTACCGTCCGGTCGTTGCCGGCCGAAAACCGGACGCTCTCTGCGCACCACAACTACAGAGTCTGTGGCGTCTGCACCATCATCGAGCCTCTCGCCGGTGGATAGGAGCTCAAAACCATAACCTGCGGTGCGAGTTATCAGCCATTCCCGCTGCTGCTCGGCGGTGACATGCCCGGTTCTCTTCCCGCGGATACCTTTCCCTTGAGATGCCGAGTACGAAGGATTTGCTGCGAGGCGGAAGATCCACTGCTGCCCGGCCTCAAGCTGCTCCAAAAATGGCGAATAGTCGAGGGTGCGCGCCAGCACCCCGGCTGTGCCCGCTTCGTGGACGATCTGGGAGCAGTCGGGTTCAGACGGCGAGAGCACGTACAGCGATGCCGTTGTGCTCTGCGCTGCTCTGTCGACCCTCCACAGGACGCGACCGGAGCCGCCCCCGTCATGGCCTCCGGTTGCTTTCATGACGATGGCGTGCATCACTTGAGGCGAACCCAGGTACTTACGAGCGAGTCGTCGAGTCGGATCGATTTCGATCTTGGTCAGGAACACCGGGCTGCCTCCTCCACGTCGGCCATGGGGTCGTGTGCATCGGCGGTGTCAGCGCCAGATGCATGCACAGGGACCATGAGTCGCTCGACTTCCCGGAAGCTGTAGTCACGTCGCCGGGAGTCGAAGGACAGCGGGACGTCTCTGCTTCCTCGCACGTCACCCAGCCGTTCCTCGACGGGCACAGCACCCTGATCAACGAGGATCTCCGCGGTGAAACCAGGATGCTCTCGGCGGAACCAGTCTGAGGCGAGCCATGGCTCATCCTGGAGTGCGTCGAGCAGCGTTGTCTTCCGCAGCCCCAGGGATACCGGATGCGTCGGAGGGCAGGAGCGTCGCCCCAGGTACAGAGGAAAGGCTGGATATCGAAGTGCCTCGCCAATTCCCTCCAAAAGCGCTTGGTCGCCTTCTATGCCGGTGAGGAATACGGCGTCAGCGAGGTAGTAGCGGTTTGATAGGGGCATGGGTTTGCGGCTGTCGGTGGGCACGGCAGTGTGGAAGTCGCGAATGACGGTGCCAGGCTGGTCCTTGCGCACTCCGAAACGGAGGGTGAGGAGATCCTCGATCGGGTCTGTCCTGCGCCTCCCTGTGGCCGCTGCCAGCATGCCGATGACACCGCTCTTGGTCGGCGCGAGCTCGGTGGCACGCACTGTGAACCGTGACTTCACCCCCCATGCCTGCATCGGGCCCGCGAGTCGCAGTAGGAGGACCGTCATCAGACCTGCTCCTGGCCAGGTAGGCGGGGAGCCACGACGCTGCGCACTTGTTCTGGCAGGTCTTTGAAGGACACACGCTCCCCGAGCGAGGCGATGACGTCGTTGTTCGCGAGGGCGACGACGAGGCTGCGCAGCGGCGTCAGGCCGTAGTTATTCTCGATCGTCGCAGCGTGTCGGGCCAGTGCCTTGATCGACCGGTCGACGTAGCCGTGGGTTCCCTCCGCGGGGACAGCCTCCTCGAAGGCCCCCACGAGGGAGACGGGCTGGTCCTCTCGCACAGTAACAAGAATGCTCTCCGGCACGGTGCGGTTGGCGAAGGTGTTCTGCTTACCGGTGGGCATGGACAGGCAGAAGCCCCTGATGAAGACCTCCAGTGCCTTCAGCGTGGCCTCGCTGTCACCGAGGTTGTGTCGCAGCAGGTCCACGTTGATGGTGGCATACCGGTACATGGTGGCCGAGGAGAACTCGACGGTACCCATCATGCCGGCGCCGGCATCCTCCTCCTCGGAGCGGCTCTTCTCATCATCCACAGCGGTGAAGAAGTCGTACTCGTTCTCTGCGGCATGCGTGGAAATGGCATGGGCTACCTGGCAGGCGGCATCAATATTGAGATCGGTGTCGTCGGCGACCATTCGGCCGAACAGAGCGATATCGACGGCGTGCGCCTCCTTGACGATTTTCTTGACCGTCTTGGCATCGAGTGCTTCCCCGCTGTGCGCGGAGGCGATGGCGAGCTCCGCCAAGCGCGCGATCTGGCTGGTGGACAGGAAGAGGAGATAGCCGGACTCCTGGGGTGCATTTTTCTTGCCACGTGGGGGAGAGAGCTTGATCTTGGCGGCCTTGAATACCCCTTCGGCAAGGGATAGCGCGTTCTCTGTGAGGTCAGGAGCCTCTTCGGCGATCCGTGAGGCGAGCAGCTCGACGACTCGCTTGGTACGCACACCGACGTCGGAGGCATCCAGGAGATCGTTGAAGTACAGGCGGGCGGCCCGTTTCCAGGACTGACTGGAGACCCGCAGGCGCCTCACACCCCCGTAGACGGCGGACTTCGGGGAGCCTGAATCATCACGGTTGACACAGGAGGGCGGCAGGTTCTGGATGACATGGATGTCGACGTAGGTGCTCATTGTTAGTTCTCCGATTCCGGTGCGGTGGTGGTGCAGTCGGCGCGGGGCGCCGTCTTGGTGTCGCTTGTTGTAGAAAGGAAGTGGTATTGGCGTGCCCAGGTGAGGCGGACCTTCTTCGCTCCGCCCGGGCGCTGGAAGCGGGCGATGTCGTCAACGAGCATGGCGTGATCCAGGGTGATGTCGCGGGCGCGCAGCAGCGAGATGAAGTTCCGCAGGTGATGGCGCAGTTCGGTGATGGTGGTCGAGGTGACGAGGGTATTGAAGCGCTTTCGGGCGGAGTCGTTGTCCTCCTCCCACCCCACGAGCTCCCGAGCGGCATGGCCCAGCCCCCTACCGGGACGGAACATGCGTGTGGTTCGGGACTGCTGATGTACGGCATATAGCGTCATAGCGGTGTGGACGGCCACCTCCTCCCACGTGGGGGCGTCGTCCGTATTGTCTGGGACCTCCACTTGAGTGAGTTCCCAGATCTCGGGAATCTCGCCGGGCTCCTTGGTAGCTGCGCCGCGCAACGCCGCCATCTCACCGCGAGCCCGCGCTTCATTGCGGAGGTAGCGGTTCTGCAAACCGTTATCGCCGTTAAGGCGGCTATCCACGAGGCGTCCGATGTCCCCCAGGTGGCGGGCTCGTTGGGGCACAGGTGGTGTATCTGCCGCATCAGGCAGTGTGCCGGTATCTGGTGTCTTCATGCCGTTGTCCTTTCTCCGTCCTCGATTGGTGCGTTCTGCGGTTCGAATGGTGGTACCGCCTTGTTAAGGGCGGTGCGGAAGTAGGACAGAGCACGGCCGACGTCCATGCGCCCCTTGCCCTCACCACGTCCTGCGAAGGCTGTGTCGGGCACAGCGGAAGCGAGCGCCTCTTGTTGTTTCCGGGCTTCGCTGCGCAGCAGGGATCGCCACTTATCGCGGGCCTCGGCGGGATCGGCGCCGTCGAGGGAGGCCAGCCAGCGCGGAAAGCGCTCATCAATGAGCTGATAGAAGGCGGCTCCAGCGTGATCGCGCGCGGCCGAGGCGGTGTCCGGGCTCCCACCGCGAGCCTTGTCCAGGTTCGCGGCCAGGTTCCGCAGTGCGAAGGCGACTCCTTCCGTCTCCTCCATGGCGTCATGAACAACACCGAGCAGACGCGCGCTGCTCCGATCGAGCAGGCCGGCCGGAAGTGAAAGAACATCGTTAACAAGCTCAGTGACGACTGCCTCCTGAGCCCCGTACTCAATACCGACGGCGTGCAGAGGAATGAGGCCGCTCAACGGCACAATGCGGTTCATCATGAGTTCCTGGTAGAAGGAGATGACCCCGGGGGAGCGGTACCGAGTCACCATTCCGGCGCCCTTGACCGTGATCGACGGACTCAATTGAGCGACCAGAGTGGACAGGCCTCGCCAGAAGGCCCGGTCCGTCGGCAGCTTGCGTGGCATGTAAACGGTTGCCTTGAGCTTCTTGGTCTGGGGCTCGGAGTAGCGCCACGCGGTCATGGGCTCGACCAGGTAGCGGTTCTGAGGCGTCGCCTTGTCCCCATTGCCGAGGAACAGGCCGGTGACGCGGGCGTCGTCGCCGTGGAGGAGGACACGGCGCGTCTGCCACGTGTAGCAGGACACCGGCCCGGTGGGCTCCAGGGTGAGCGAACCTGCGGGGCCATCCGGATCGCGTTCCCATGGCGGGATATCTTCAGCCGGATCGACATCGTGCAGCCCGTCAACCTTCTCGCATACCACGGTGTTGAGCAGCAGTGTTCGCTCTAAGTTCTCCCCATCCACGGTCACGACGCCGATCTGCCCCGTCCAGCCCGGACCAATCGGATAGCCCTTGCCATTCTTGGCTTGCGGATCGTCTACGGCGCCAGAACGGATGCCGGACGGGTCGAAGGCATGAACATGCACCAGCCAGCGGGCCGCCTCAGACCAGCTGATGTACTCCAAGCCCTGCGCGATCCTCGTGGTGAAGAAGGGGTCCCCGTTGGGAACATCCACAATGAGGGACTCCAGACCGGAGGTCTTTCCCGAAGCGGCATGGATTCCCGCCACCTGGAAGAAGGGGTGCTCCGGGTGGCGCAGGTAGAAGCGGTCTCGATATCCCTCCAGGTAGGCGGCGGCGTCGCGTCCGAGCTTGCCCGGGTCATCCCAGTACTCCTCCCAGACATCCATCTCCTCCGGCCCGCCCATGGCGCGGTGGCAGATGGCCAGGAGCAGGCGCTGGATGGCGACATCCTGACTGGCGATCTCCCCGTGGATCCCGGAGATGTCCGTCGCTTCGCGAAAGACGGTGAGGAGCGAGACCTCGTCGGAGGTGCCGTCGAGTCGGATGACCCGTATCCAGGGCTCATCGAGAAGATTGAAGCTCGGTGCGATCGGTGTCATTGGGAACGGACCTCCTTGAGTCCAGTGGAGGGGGAGTACTCGAGCGTGGTGCCGGCCAGCTGCGCCCGACCGTCCTCCAGGAGGAGGAACAGCTGCCCTTGAAGATCGCGATCATCCTGCCAAGCGGGTACGACACGAATTTCGAGCTCTTGGATGACCTGGTCGATGACTCGTTCGTTGGACAGGCTCGGGGGCAGCCTTACTGCGGACATCATCATGGTGCGCACGACCTTCGGATCCGGGACGAGATTGGTGGGGATGATGTGCCCCGGATCGCCGGGCTTTTGCGGCAGTGTGCGCAGTTCCTCCTGACCACCCACCCGATGAAGCTCCAGGAGGATGACCTCCAAGGAGTCCTCGCCGTCGCGCACCTGGGCGCGTCCCTTCTCCTCGTTGTCGGAGGCGGTCGTGTGCAGCCAGTCCACGAGCGATGTGCTCGTCCCCGCCTTGTTCGGCTCGCAGAGGAGGAATCCCTTTGCTGCATTGTGCTTCTTCTGCTGCTCCGCCTCATAGACCTCCCGGGCTCTGGCTATCGGGTCCCGCCAGTGCGGCGGTACCGGAGCGTCAGTTCCGTAGACGGCCTCGATGAGGTCGTGAACATCATCGGGTACGGTCACCACTCCCGAGCCACTGATGACCCGGTCCAAAGCGGCCGCACTCATGAGCATGTCCTGCTCTCCGTAGATCGTCTTGGCGCCGGGCTCCACAGCCGGGTTGTCGGAGGCGGTGGAGGGCAGCCAGTCGATGTAGCAGGTCGGGCTGGTGAGCTGGGCGGGACGCGGCCGCTCGTGGCGATGCAGGCGCCCCATGCGCTGGAGGATCAGATCAATGGGAGCCAGATCCGTCACCAGCAGGTCGAAGTCGACGTCGAGCGACTGCTCGACCACCTGCGTGGCGACCACGATCGCCCGGTGGGGCCGCTCCGGGGCCTTCCGCGGTGGTCCGAAGCGGTGGAGGAGATCAGCGTCTTTGGCCAGCCGGTCGCGGATGGTGAAGCGCGCATGGTTGAGACTCACGTCCTCACCGAAGGTCTCACGCAGCAGTTCGTAGGTCTCCTGTGCTCGCCGCACCGTGTTGCGGACGATGAGTGCGCACCCGCCGTCGGCCAGTGCCTCTTCCATAAGCGGTACCAAGGCATCCTTGGAAAGCCTCTTGATGCGCACCGTGCTGCGGCGTTCTGTTGAGGAGGTCGGGACGACCTCGGTGCGCTCGCGGCCCGCGGTGATCAGGCAGGGGAAGGGCGTGCGCACAACCTCAGGGGCGGGGCGCTTGGGAACTCGTTCACCCGCGGCCAAGCGCAGTCCCCGCCGGTAGGCGTCCACCAGGGCCGTGCACCGCGCCTCGGACAGAGTGGCCGACAGCAGCACCACCGGCACCCCGTAGGAGGCGAGCCAGGTCAGGGTCCTGTCCAGGTAGACGTTCATGTAGGTCGAGTAGGAATGCACCTCATCGATAACGACTACCTTGCGGCTCAGGCCCAGGTGACGCATGGCCAGGTGCGGGGAGCGCATCGCCCCGAAAAGCAAGTGATCCACCGTGGTAACGACGAAGTCGGAGAGCATCGCCTTCTTCCGCCCGTTGAACCAGGCCAGAATGGCCACGTCGGCCTGGCGCTGAGCCGCGGCGCTGACCGCACGCCCCCTTCTGATCTCCTCCTCATCCGGGCCGATGCAGGTCGGCGCGGGAAAGTCCTCGGCCTCGCCGCCGAGTCCCCCGAGGAGCCGGTCATGGATCTCATAGCCGCGGCGTCGCAGTAATCGGGCCTCCTGGTTGAGCCGTGAGCGACCGTGCAGGAGTTGGACGGCGAAGTCAGACGGTGCACCGTCCTTGGTGTAAGCCTGCTCGATGTTCTGCAGCCAGGACAGTTCGCGGGAGAACATGGCGTCCGTGGTCGCCTGGGTGGGCAGGGCGAAAAGCGTTCCGGCCCGACCGGTCCTGGCAGCGAGAATCTCTGCAGCCATGAGGGCCGCCTCGGTCTTGCCGCCTCCTGTGGACTCCTCGACGATGAGCAGGCCCGGCAAGTTCATGGTTCGGGCCGCTGTCAGGGTGCGCGCCTGCACGTTGGTGGCACGGGCGTCGTCGGGCAGATCGAAGCGCTGGGCGAGCAGTGAGTCGGCGTCGGCACCGTCGTCTCGGGGGCGCCACGGCGAGGGGATCTCCAGGCGGGCCAGACCCGTGGCGACACGCGTGGCATGGGCGTCGGGGGCGAACAGACGCGCGCCGTCGTCGTCGAGTGAGAGGAGCTCGAAGTACTTCTCCGTGGAGGCGATCCAGTCCGCCACGATGACCAGGCCCGACAGCTCCACGAGGAAGGGCTGAGACCAGCGGTGCCGCGCCCAGTGGGGCAGCAGTGGTTCTGCGCCCGTGCGAGTGGTGACGAGGTCGAGGAGTTCGCGCTGGGTGGAGGTCCATTCCTCACTGCCAAGGAGATGCTCGTGTCCGGAATAGTCGGTGGTGACGGCGGCCCTCGTGGGAGGGATGCCGTGGTGAGCGCCGACGACGGAGGCCAGCGCCATGGCGGGGCCGTGTCTCCACCCGTGTTCGCCTTCTAACCAGGGCTCCAGGATCAACTGGCCCGCCAGAGCGTGAGGGACCTTGCGGCGCTCGAGCGGATCGACCTGCTCGTGCGGCAGGCCCGCCTCTTTCATCCGGTCGTCCAGTTTCCCGACCTGGCAGGAGAAGGCCGGGGTGCATTTGCCGATGTCGTGGACGCCGGCGATCCAAGCGGCCAGGCGGCAGAACTCGTCCGTCGGGCTCAGGCCTGATGGGGAGTCGGCGAACTCGCGTTCAATGAGGCCTCCGGCCGTGGGGGCCAGCCAGCGCTCGGCGAGGTGCTCGGCGACTGCGGAGCTGTCGAGCAGGTGCAGCCAGAGCGGGAGCCAGTGATCGCTCTCGGGGTTGTAACCGAACTTCGCCCAGACGGACCGTGCACGTTCCGAGAGTGTCATCAGAGCTCCTCCTTTGGAGTTTCTGTGAGCAGGGACCGAGCAAGACTATTACCCAGGTCACAAATACATGCTTCCTGTGATCGAATCGTTACCGGCGATGCGGCGTCCCCGGCGCCGCACTGCTCACCGTTAGGCTCGTCCGGCCCGTCCGGCCGAGTAGGCCCTCCGCGCACTCTCCAGCGCCGCGGGCAGGGCTGCGAGCAGCCGCTCGACGTCGTCGGCGCTGGTGCCCCGCCCCATGGAGCAGCGCAGCGTTGCGCGCGCGGGACCCTCATCGAAGCCCATGGACAGCAGCACGTGGCTCGGCTGCGTCACTCCGGCGTGGCAGGCGGAGCCCGCCGACACATCAATACCGGCCATATCCAAGGCCATGAGCAGCGCCTCGGTGTCGCCGTCCTCGAACCACAGGTGCGCCGTGGAGGGCACGTGCGCCACGCTCCGGGAACCCTCGGGAAGCGTTGCGTGCACACCCGGCAAAGCCGTCGCCCCCTCCAGTACGCGCCTGCGCAGCGCCTCTAGCCTGCCGGACTCCTCGGCCCGCTCCGCCACCGCCAGCTCGACCGCCCGCGCCAGAGCCCGCGCCCCGACAACATCCTGACTGCCCGAACGCACCCCCCGCTCCTGGCGGCCCCCACCGGTCGGCGTTACCAACACCAAGTCGCGCCTGGCGACGAACGCCCCGATACCGATCGGCGTCCCGAGCTTATGACCTGTCACCGTCATGGCGTCCAGCCCCCAGGCGCGGAAATCGACCGGAGTCTTGCCCAAGGCCGCCACGGCATCGGAATGCACCGGCACATAGCCGGAATCCGCCGGCCGTCGCGCCCCACTCGCCTCGCGAACCGTCTCGACCAAGCTGGCCATGTCCTGCACGACGCCCGTCTCGTTATTGGCCGCCATAATGCTCACCAGTGCGGTTCCCGGCCCCGCCGTCACCGCCGCGCGCAGACTCGCCGGATCGACCAGTCCGGCCCCGTCCACGCCGACCTCGACGTGCTCGGCCCCCAGGTGGCCGGCCGCAGTGCGCGCCGAGTCCAGCACCGCCGGATGCTCAAGGGGGGAGGTGACCACCCGAGGGGCCGACACCCCTGCAGCCCGCGCCGCCAGGGCGCGGCCGGCGACCACTAGCGCGTCGGCCTCAGTGCCCCCGGAGGTGAACAGCACCTCGTGCGGGTCGACGTCCAGGGCCGCCGCCAGGCGGGCACGCGCCTGGGCCAGCATCGCCCCGACGCGCCGCCCCGAAGCGTGCTGGGCTGCCGGATTCGCCCACCCGCCCAGACCCTCGCTCAGGTCCGCGGCCACCTGAGCGGCGACCTCGGGTCGCACGGGCGTGGTCGCGGCATGGTCGAGGTAGGTGCGGGGGACTGCGCTGATGCTCACGCGCCCACTCTAGGGACGGCGCCCGCTTCCCGGGCATGAGGCCGCTCGCCATCCGTTGCTGCTCGGAGACTGCTGGACCCCGCAGTGAAGTGAGCAGAGTGAACCGATGGCGGCCGCCACCCCCGCCCTGCCCCGGGCCTAGGCTTGACGTCATGAGCACGTCTCGAACCCGGCCCATCCGCTCTGCCGCCCCGCTCAAGAACGAGCGAGATGAGGAGGACGGATACGGTCGCCGCTCCCTGTCCCGCTCCACCACCGACCGTGACGCCTCCCGTCGTGAGGAGCCGGAGCTGCTGGCGAGGCTTGCGGCCGATCCCGCCACCCGCCTGGTGGTCGTGGACGCGCGCGGGCGCATCGCCCTGGACGCCCCCGCCATGCACCCCGACCTGCCCGAGGACGGCCTGACCCCTCCGGCGCCCTCAGACCGCGACGTGTGGGAGAAGGACGACCCGGCAGCACCCCGCCCCCGCCTCGCTCCGCTGACCGCCGCCGACTTGGGCGTCGGAGTCGCGGGAGCCCCGCAGGCCTCGGGCGCGCCGACGGCGCTCGCCGGCCTGACAACCATCTACCTCGGCCGCGAAAGCGGCACCGGCACCGGTGATGCCGCCGGTGACTCCTGGCTGGCCGTCGTCGTCCCCGATGCGCCCGAGGGCCCGGCGGATGCCGAGGGCGCAGATCGTGCCCATCGAGAGCTGTTCGGTCTCCTGGAGCGCTATCCGCTGTCCGCTCTGCGCGCTGTCGGCCACACTCTGAACGCCCACGACGCCGGGCTGGCCACGCCGGCGGTCGCTCTTGCCGCCTGGCACGCACGGGCGCGCTTCTGCACCGTCTGCGGCGGGCGCACCACGGCGGACCAGGCCGGATGGGTGCGCCGCTGCACCGCCTGCGATGCGCTCGACTTCCCGCGCGCGGATCCGGCCGTCATTATGGCCGTCACCGACGACGCCGACCGCATCGTCCTTGTCCACGGCGCCCGATGGGAGGCCGGTCGCTACTCCACGGTCGCCGGCTACGTGGAGGCGGGGGAGTCCTGCGAGGCCGCCGTTGTGCGCGAGGTCGCGGAGGAGGCCGGGTTGCGCGTGGCCTCGGCCGAACTCGTCACCTCCCAGCCCTGGCCCTTCCCACGCTCCCTCATGCTCGGCTATCGCGCCCGCCTCGCACCGGGCGAGCATCTGGCGCACCCCGACGGCGAGGAGGTCACCGACGCCCTCGTGCTCTCGCGCGACGAGCTGGACGATGCTCTGGCGTCCGGCACCGTGGTCCTGCCCGGGCCGACCTCCATCGCCCGCATGCTCATCGAGGACTGGTACGGCGGGCCGATTCGGTGAGAGTCTCGGTAAGAGTCACAGATAGTCCCGCAGACTCCGAAGTCTCCGACTGCCGTGGGCGGCGCCCCACTCTGTTAGCACGCGTCAGTACATGTCGGCGGCACATGGCAGGCTGATCCGTGATGAGTGAGCACCCCCCGCGCCCCGCCGCCCAGGCTCGGCCGAAGCCCCGTGAAGCTGCCCTGACCAGCCCCACCGCGCTGCTCGACGCCCTGGACCCCGACCAGCGCCAGGTCGCCGAGCACCTTGAAGGAGCCCTGTGCGTCCTCGCGGGTGCGGGAACGGGAAAGACCCGGGCCATCACCTACCGCATCGCTCATGGAGTCGCCGTCGGCGCCTACCAGCCCGCCCAGGTCCTGGCCGTCACCTTCACGGCCCGTGCCGCCGGAGAGATGCGCTCGCGCTTGGCCGATCTGGGTGTGATCGGCACCCAGGCGCGCACCTTCCACTCCGCCGCTCTGCGTCAGTTGACATACTTCTGGCCCACGGCGATCGGCGGTCGCCGCCCCGAGATCGAGAAGTTCAAGGGCCGCCTCGTCGGCACCGCCGCCCACCGCCTCGGCCTGTCCACCGACCGCGCCCTCATCCGCGACCTGTCGGCCGAGGTTGAGTGGGCGAAGGTCACCATGACCCTGCCCGAGGATTACGTCCAGAAGGCCGCCGCCCTGCGTCGCGATCCCCCCGGAGGCCTGGAACTCGCCACTGTTGCCCAGGTGCTGGCGGCCTACGAGGAGGCCAAGACCGAGCGCGGAGTCATCGATTTCGAGGACGTCCTGCTCCTGATGGTCGGCATCCTCCTGGACCGCGAGGACATCGCTGATCAAGTGCGCGGCCAGTACAAGCACTTCGTGGTCGATGAGTACCAGGACGTCTCCCCGCTCCAGCAGCGCCTCCTGGACCTATGGCTGGGGAGGCGCCGCCAGCTGTGCGTCGTCGGGGACGTCTCCCAGACGATCTACTCCTTCACCGGCGCCACCCCCGACTTCCTGACCAGTTTCGCATCCCGCTACTCCGGCGCCCGCACGGTCAGACTGAGCCGCGACTACCGCTCCACCCCGCAGATCGTGTCGCTGGCCAACCGGGTGCTGTCGCGCTCGCGTCGCGGGGGCGGGGCGCTGGTGCTTCCCGCCGGCGCCGTTGAGCTTGTCGCGCAGCGCCCCGGCGGGCCCGCCGTGCACTTCAAGGACTATGAGGACGACGTCGCCGAGGCCGCGGGTGTGGTCGAGCAGGTCGGCCGGTTGCGCTCCAGTGGTGTGCCGCTCAGTGAGATCGCCGTCCTGTACCGCACCAACTCCCAGTCCGAGGCGATCGAGCGGGCCCTGTCCGATGCCGGTATCGGCTACCTGGTGCGCGGCGGTGAGCGCTTCTTCGAGAGGGACGAGGTCAAACGCGCCGTTGTCATGCTGCGCGCCGCCGCCCGCACCGAGCGGGCAAACCTCACCGGCGATGTCGGCGCCGATGCCCGGATGGTGCTGGGGCGTGAGGGCTGGAGTGAGCAGCCCCCGGCTCCCCGCGGTGCCGTGCGCGAACGGTGGGACTCCTTGAACGCCATCGTCGAGCTGGCCGATGAGCTCGGTTCCAAGCGCGGCGCCGACTTGGACGGGCTGGTCGCCGAGCTCGGTGAGCGCGCCGCCGCCCAGAACGCGCCGACGGTTGAGGGTGTCACCCTGTCCTCCCTGCACGCCGCCAAGGGCCTGGAGTGGGATGCCGTCCTGCTCGTGGGCGTCAGTGAGGGCCTGCTGCCGATCTCCCTGGCCGAGGGGCCCGCTGCTATCGAGGAGGAGCGGCGACTGCTGTACGTGGGGGTGACGCGCGCCCGCGAGCACCTGGTCATCTCCTACGCCCGCGCGCGCAACTCCGGGGGGCGCGCCTCGCGCAAGCCCTCTCGTTTCCTGGACGGCATCTGGCCCGCTGATGGCGGGCCGGACCGTCTGCGCCCTCGTTCCGCGTCCTCCCGTCAGACTCCCAAGGAGCGCGCCAAGCAGGCCGCGGCCGAATTCGAGGCGGACAACGATCCGGCCACCATCGCCCTGTTCGAGTCGCTACGGGCCTGGCGGGCCAAGGTCGCCAAGGAGCGCTCCAGGCCCGCCTACACGGTCTTCGCCGACACGACCCTGCGCTCCATCGCGGTGGTCAAGCCCGGCACTTTGCCCCAGCTCTCTCTCATTCACGGAGTCGGCGCAGTCAAGCTCCAGGAGTACGGGGCCGATGTGCTCTACGTGGTTCGGGAGTTCCAGGGCGGGGGAGCGGGGGCCGACCATTAAGATGACGAGGGCGCTGCGGTCCCGGAATCCTCCGCCGCATCCAGTGAGCTGCACAGGCACTCGGGGTGAGACGCCCAGAGCCGTTCCACGCCCACGGCCTCGACTCCCGAGATCTCGACGCTGCGCCCGGCCCATTGTTGCCCGCGTCCGGACAGCACCTCTGTGACTGCGCGCGCCGCCAGAGTCGCCGCCTGATGCAGCAGCAGTGTCTCGGTCGGTGGCGGGGCCAGCAGGCGCAGCTGGGTCGCCACCGCCGGCCACTGCGGGTCGGCGTCGCGCTCCCGCAGATCCAGACACGTGGCGCAGGGCGGGGAGCCGGGCGCCAGGAGCGGGCCCACCCGCACGCTCACCTCCCGCACGACCACCGGCAGGTGAGCGACCCCGGCTACGGACAGTCCCCGGGCCCGCACCGGCTCGATCAGGTGCCCCTCGACGGTGACGACCAGATCGGGGAGTGTCCCCAGGGGCATGCGTGTGCGCACGGGCGGGTCGAGGGCGTCCGTCCATGCGCACAGCTCCTCGTCCTCCGGCAGCAGCGCGCCCACCCCGGATTCGGCGAGCAGGGCGACGAGTTCGTGAGCCAGCCGACCGCCGCCGATGATGCCGACGACGCCGCGGCGCAGCGCTTGCGTGCGCACGCGCGGATTGTCGGAGACGCGTTCCCAGTAGACCTCATCCTCGCTCGCGGGCGTCGAGGCATCGCGAGTCAGGACGCCGGCCTCGTCAAGGACGGACATGAGTTCGCGGGCGCGAGCGATCGGCACCTCGCTCCACCTCGCTACCTGGTAGACGTCGCTGGGCGACAGGCTCGTCGGCAGACGGTCGAGGAGCTGCTGCTCCTGGTAGTTCAGCCCATCGACGACGACGGCATGGCCCGGTTCGGCGCCGACCTGCGACTGACCGAGGCATCGCCACAGTATGGGGGACTGCCCTCTGACTCGCATGGGTGCTCCAGACGGCGCCCGGTTCGGGAAGACGGCAGGGCGACTAGGACGACTGCCGCGGACGCTCTAGCCGCACAGTGGCACGGCGCCGCTGTCGTGCGCCACGATTCGGGTACCCTGTGGAAAACCGCGATTGCGCGAGGGGCGGTCCGTTCTCGGAGCGCACCCGCCATACACCGGGTTTCTCAGGGCTTCTCAAGGCTCCTCAATACGACTCGGTGCGTCTGCCGCTGCGTCTCAGTCTCACTGTCTCACTGCTGAGCCAGCACCGCCTCGCAGGTGGATGCTCCCGAGGTGTCATCGGCGGCGATGGCCTCGACGGTGGTGACGGCCTCGTGCAGTGTTGAGACTGCATAGACCTCCAGTCCGTCGGGGACATTCCCCACGACGTCCGCGCAGTTCGAGGCCGGGGCCAGGAAGTATCCGGAGCCGTCGGTCTTGGCGCCGGCCATCTTCTGCTCGATGCCGCCGATGGGCCCTATAGAACCGTCGAGGGCGATCGTGCCGGTTCCGGCGATGTCCTTGCCACCGGTCAGGTCGCCGGGGGTGAGCTCATCGACGATGCCCAGGGCGAACATGCTGCCGGCGCTGGGGCCACCGACCTTGGACAGCCCGAAGGTCGCCTCGATGTCCGAGTCGGCCTCGGCCGACAGGTACACGCCCAACAGGGAGCCCTCGGAGTCCGGTGCGCCGTCGGAGTTCGCATCCGGGGGCGTGATCGTGGTCAACGAGACGGTCATCGGCTCGCCGTCGCGCTCGATGCCCAGCTCGACTGCCGTCCCCGCAGGGATGGTCGTCAGCAGTTCGCGCAGCGCCGTGTAGGTCGTCGTCGGCGTCGCCTGTCCCCCGGCCGGGGTGATGGAGGTCAGGACGTCCCCCTTCTGGAGGAGGCCCTCGGTCTGGTCCGGCCCGGTGCCCTCAACGGTGAGCACCATGCGGGTGGCCATCCCGGTCTCCATGAGCGCGGCGACCACGGCGGTGTTCTGAGAACTGGTCATCTGGGCCTGGTTGGTCTCCTCGACGTCCTGCTGGGACAGGGACGGCGGGCAGACCTGATCGCGTTCCAGGATCGTCTTGTTGGGCGAGAGCCAGGCGCCCACGACGTCGAAGAGGGTGACCGGGTAGCCGGGGCACCCCGAAACCGACACGGTGGTCATGCGCAGCGCTCCTTCGGCGGGATAGGTCTGCGCGCCGGTGACCGTGATGACGCTCTGGTCCGAGTCGTCGCCGGGAACCGCGGCCAGCACGTTCCAAGTCGGGCCGGGCGCCTCAATGACCTTGTTGACCCGCACGGTCGCCCCTGCGACGACGAGGCCCACTGCCAGCAGCAGTGCGCCGATCCCGATCATGAGCCGCTTGGACCGCAAGCGCCTGAGTCCACGGATCCCCGTTCTAGAGCCGGAATCGTCGCCGGCTTCCATGCCCGGTTCCACGCCGGAGCCCGGATCGGCCTCGGAGCCGGCGGCCGGTTCGACCTCGCTGCTGGATGTCGCGTTGGACTGCGTCTCGTGGTGCTGTTCGTCCATCACGCCCCCATCATGCGTCCTCATGGGGCACCGGGTCTCACTGATTCGGCCGATCGAGCGGCAGGTGTCGCCATTGCCACTCCATTTGCAGTGGCCTGATGGGGCCGGTTCACGGTTCGCGCACAGGAATGGGTGGCATGCTCGTGGTGTTGCGTCTGAGGCGGCTTTAATTCAACCTGGAATCAACCGCACGGCATGACGCTCGCACCACCGGGAGGAATCACATGAGCGAGGACCCCTTCGACGACATCGAGCAGATGCTTTCCGCCCTCTTCGGCGCCGAGGTCGCCGGAGACGCCGTTGCCGCTCTGCGCTCCTCCGGTGTCGATCCCGCTCAGTTCGCCCAGATGAGCGGGGTGGACATGTCTCAGATCAGTCCCGGGCAGATGATGGCGATGCGCGCCCAGATGCAGCAGATGATGGCCGGTGCGCAGGATGGTCCGGTCAACTGGACCATGGGGCGCACCCTCGCCCTCCAGGAGGCCGGCAAGGGCGGTGATCCGTCTATCACTGCCGCCGAGGCCGATGCGACCCGACAGGCGCTGCGGGTGGCCGACCTGTGGCTGGACACGGCCACCGATCTCATGCCGGCGCCCGGGGCGCGCGAGGCGTGGTCCCGCTCGGAGTGGGTCGAGCAGACGCTGCCGGTGTGGAAGGACGTGTGCGCCCCGGTCGCCGAGGCCGCTACCGCTGCTCTCGCCACTGCCCTGGAGAGCCAGGCGGAGGACCTGGCCGCCGCCAATCCCGAGCAGGGGGACGCCGCTCGCCAGGTCGGCGCCCTGACCCAGATCATGCGGTCGATGGCGGGCACCGCCTTCGGCCTCCAGGTCGGCCATGCCGTCGGCGAGCTCGCGGGTCAGGCAGTGGCCGCCACCGACGTCGGGCTGCCGCTGAAGCGAGAGCCCGGTACCGCGCTCGTGCCCGCCAATGTCACGGCCTTCGCCGAGGGCCTGGAGGCCGATGCCGAGCAGGTCCGCATGTTCTTGGCAGTGCGTGAGGCCGCCGCCTCGCGTCTGTACGCCCACGTCCCGTGGCTGCGCAGCCAGCTGCTGGGCGCTGTCGAGACCTATGCCCGTGAGATCCGGATCGATACCGGCGCCATTGAGGAAGCCGTCTCGCAGGTCGACCCCTCCGATCCCGAGGCGATCCGCTCGGCGCTGGAGTCGGGCATGTTCGCCCCGCAGGAGACGCCTGCCCAGGTCGAGTCGCTGGAGAAGCTGGAGACGCTGCTGGCGCTCGTGGAGGGCTGGGTCGAGGTCGTCACTGCGCAGGCCACCGCTCCGCATCTGCCGCATGCGATACCGCTGCGGGAGATGGTGCGTCGCCGCCGGATTCAGGGCGGCCCCGCCGAGAAGGTCTTCGCCCGCCTCATCGGTCTGGAGTTCCGGCCCCGCCGTGTGCGGGAGGCGGCGCACCTGTGGGAGTTGCTGGGCGGTGAGGTCGGCGACGGCGAGCGCGACGCGTTCTGGCAGCATCCCGACGTCATGCCGACGGCCTCCGAGCTGGCCGCTCCCGAGGACTTCCTGACCATGCGCCGGGCGGCCCAGGATATGGAGGCCGAGGTGGATGCGGACCTCGCCTCATTGCTGGACGGCACGCTGGGCTATGCCGATGGCGTTCGCGACGCCGACGAGAACCGCTCCGAGGGCTCGGGAGACGACTGATCCGCCGATCCGCGCCGAGATCGGTCGTACTCCGCGCCGAGATCGGTCCACTTCCGGCTCGAGATCGGTCGTAACCCGCATCGAGATCGGTTCACACGAGTGTCGATCCCAGGGCCTCAATGAGCCCTGGTACGAGGGCGTCGCCGCTGACCACTCGGTCGGCCGAGTCCTGCGCCCTGGAGCGGACCGCGCACCAGGACTCACCGGTGCGCAGTACCCCGACGACTATCCGCACGTCCTCGCGGTCAGATCGTGAGCTCAGGAAGGCCAGGCGCTCCTGAGCATCGTGAATCTTGGCGGCCTCCTGCTCGGCCTCGGGCGGCAGCACCACTCGCTCCACGGCGAGCGCCGCCCCGTCGACGGCCTGCGGCCAGGCGAGCTGGCCCAGCAGGTCTTCCAGGTCCGCGGCGGCCGGCAGGTTCTCCTGCTCGATCATGGTCAGCGCCTGCGGGTCGCGTCGCGCCTCGGCCAGCGCCGCGTCATCGAGAACCTCGGCCAGCTCGGGGTCCTGTGCCAGAGCCGCGGCAGTGCGCACCAGTGCGAAAACCGTGACCGGGGCGTCCCAGCCGCGTTGAGCGACATGCTCCTCGAGCTCGACGACGGCGCGGGCCAGGGCGGCCTGTCCCGCAGTGGCGGGCGTTGAAGCGGGCTGACGGTCAGGTGTCTGCTCAGTCGTGTCAGTCATGCGTTGAGCCTACGGCTCACGCGAGTGGCGCAATGGGTTTTGTGGGCTCAGCGTGACCTGTGGAACGATTGCGGTAACCGGCGTCACCGGCGTCGGAGTCCGTACGTGCGCATTCGCGCGCATTTCGCAACACCGCAACAACACGGAGCGTGACCGTGAGCACCAGGCCCGACGACGAGTCCGACGACAAGCCCGAGCGTTCTGCGCCCGGCGACTCCTCCCCGTCCAGCCGGGAGGATCGTGTGCGCGGCGGTTTCTTCCAATCGGATGATGCCGGTGCCGACGGCGCTTCTGACAGGAGTGCTCGCAAGGACCCCCGCAAGCATTCGGCCGGCGGCGCATCGGATTCCGGTGACAATGGTGAGGACGGCGAGAGTTCGCAGCGCGGCTTCGACCCGGCCTCTTTCCTGTTCGGCGCCGCCGCCCCGTTCGGCTCGCGACGCCCGGATGACTCGGATGACGAGGGCGGCTCCGGACGGAAAGGCTCGAGCGGTTCGGGCGGGCCTCGACGCCCCTCGCGTCCCACACCCGGGGCCGCGGACGGACCGCGTCGCCCGGGCCCGTTGGCCTGGACCCTGGGAATCCTCGCCGCATTGGCCGCGGTCGTCATCTTCCTGTCGCGCACGTGGACCGAGGTGCTCTGGTTCGACCAGCTCGGCTTCGCGCGCGTGGTGTGGACCCAGTGGATTGCGGCCGGCGTCATGTTCGTCGTTGGTTTCCTCATGATGTTTGGCGCTGTGTTCGCCGCCATCACCAGGGCGTATCGCTCGCGCGAGATCGGTCTTCCGCACGATGAGGCGACCCGTAACCTCGAGGCTTATCGCACCGCGGTGGAGCCGATGCGCCGGGCACTGACCTGGGGCGTGCCCGGGGTGTTGGCGCTGCTCGCCTCGGCGTGGGAGCTCGCCCCGCACTGGCAGGAGGCGCTGCTGGCCATTCACTCGCACTCTTTCGGCGTCACCGATCCGCAGTTCGGCCTGGACATCTCGTTCTACGTATTCATCCTGCCGGTGCTGGAGATCGTGGTCTCCTTCCTATCGCGCGTGGTCGTGATCGCCGGCATCGCCAGTGTCGTCGTCCACTACCTGTACGGCGGGGTCTCGGTGGCCCGCAAGCCCCACTTCACGAGGGCCGCGCGTCTTCACCTGACCGTTTTCCTCGCCCTGTTCTCGGTGCTTCACGGTGCGGGCTACTGGCTCGGCCGCTACTCTTCGCTGTACGCCTCGAATACGAAGTTCGACGGCGCCGGTTACACCGATGTCCACGCCTCCATTCCGGCTCAGGCGATCCTGGCCGCCATCAGCGTTGCGGTGGCGGTGCTGTTCGTCGCCTCGGCGCGCACCAGTTCGTGGCGGCTGCCGGTCACGGGTGTGACCGTCATGGTCATCTCGGCGCTGATCGTGGGCGTCGCCTACCCGGTGGTCATTCAGAAGTTCGTCGTGGATCCCAACGCCCAGCGCGAGGAGTCCGAGTACATCGACCGCAACATCAAGGCCACTCTGAGTGCTTACGGCCTGGGCGATGTGGAGGCCTCCGCCTACAACGCCAAGACCACTGCCGAGGCGGGCCAGCTCATGGATGATGCCGAGTCGACGACCTCGATCCGCCTGCTGGATCCGAACCTCGTCTCCCCGGCCTTCAAGCAGCGTCAGCAGAACAAGCAGTACTACTCGTTCGACTCCCAGCTCAACGTTGACCGCTACGGGGTGTCGGGCGAATCCCGCGATACGGTGATCGCGGTTCGCGAGTTGAGCCAGGAGGGTCTGGAGAACGGGCAGCGCACGTGGATCAATGACCACACCGTTTACACCCATGGCTACGGCGTGGTCACCGCGTACGGGAACACGGCCAGCTCCGACGGCTCACCCGCGTTCTGGGAGGGCGGAATCCCCTCCGAGGGGGAGCTGGGCGACTACGAGCCGCGCATCTACTTCGGCAAGTCCACGCCCTCCTACTCGATCGTGGGCGGGGACGACGGCGGTAATCCGCGCGAGCTCGACTACCCCGATGACTCGGCGCCGTCCGGCCAGATCAACACGACCTTCTCCGGCAGCGGGGGGCCGAACGTCTCCAACCCGTTCAACCGGCTCCTCTATGCGACGAAGTTCGCCGAGATGAACATCCTGTTCTCCCATGAGGTCCGCTCCGGCTCCCAGATCCTCTACGACCGGGACCCGGCCAAGCGGGTCGCCAAGGTCGCCCCATGGCTGACCCTCGACGGCAATCCCTATCCGGCTGTCATTGATGACGACGATGATCCGAGCACGCCCAAACGAGTCAAGTGGATCCTCGACGGCTACACCACCACCAACAACTACCCCTACTCTCAGCACGAGTCCCTGGAGGACTCCATGAGCGATGCGACGACGGGGCAGGCGTCTCTGCTCGGCGCCCCCAAGGAGTCCAACTACGTGCGCAACTCCGTCAAGGCCGTCGTCGACGCCTATGACGGCAGCGTCAAGCTGTACGAGTGGGATGAGCAGGACCCGCTCCTGGACGCCTGGCAGTCCGTCTTCCCGGGCACCGTCACGCCGATGAGCGAGATGAGCGCCGACCTCATGGCTCATATGCGTTACCCGGAGGACCTGTTCAAGGTCCAGCGCACGGTGATGGCTACCTACCATGTCACCGATCCGGAAGACTTCTACTCGGGCGGCGACTTCTGGAAGGTCCCCGATGACCCCACGAAGGAGGGGGACTCCCCGCAGGCGCCCTACTACCTGACCCTGAAGATGCCGGACCAGGACGAGGCGTCCTTCTCCCTGTCGAGCGTCTACATCATCGGCGGGAACACGGATCGCAACGTGCTGACCGGATTCCTCGCGGTGGACTCCGAGACGGCCAGCGGCGAACCGGGCGTGAGGAACCCCGATTACGGCAAGCTGCGATTGCTCGAGCTGCCGAGATCCTCCAATGTGTCGGGCCCCGGGCAGGTGCAGAACAACTTCAACTCCTATGGCAATGCCAGTCCGGTCCTCAACCTGTTGAGTCAGCAGGGCTCGCAGGTCATCAAGGGCAACCTGTTGACTTTGCCGGTGGGCGGCGGTCTGCTCTACGTCCAGCCCGTGTACGTCCAGTCCTCCTCGGGGACGCAGTACCCGCTGCTGCGCAAGGTGCTGGTCTCCTTCGGCGACAAGATCGGCTTCGCCGACACGCTGCAGGAGGCTCTCGATCAGGTCTTCGGAGGGGACTCGGGGGCGACGACGGGTCAGGAGGTCGTCGACGGCGACTCCGCCGCGGCCAATGACACGTCCTCGTCCACGGACGCCTCCGGTCAGCCGTCGGCGGCGCCCTCGGCGGATCCGACCGCGACCGGATCCCCCGGTGCGCAGGCGCCATCGGCGAGTGCGCAGCCCTCGGCCTCGGCCAGTGGGAGTGCCTCGGCATCCACTGGCGATCCTCAGACGGATCTCGATACGGCCCTCGCGGATGCGGAGACCGCCATGGACGACTCCAACAAGGCGATGCAGTCGGGGGACTGGACGGCGTACGGCGAGGCGCAGACCAGGCTCAATAACGCCCTCAAGCGGGCAGTCGAGGCCCAGAAGAAGCTGGGCTGACCGGGTAGGACGGGTGAGCAAGGGCACGTAGCGGTGGATTGAGTTCCGGGAACGCGGCGACTAACCTTCTTGGCGTCGCCGCGGGGTGGAGCAGTTCGGTAGCTCGCCGGGCTCATAACC